>Ga0101944_10000131_pt1 | contig 252159 bp, 202 predicted proteins | sample DewCreD2012metaG_FD_75245 | JGI IMG/M metagenome (GOLD analysis project Ga0101944, IMG submission 75245) | Hot spring sediment bacterial and archeal communities from British Columbia, Canada, to study Microbial Dark Matter (Phase II) - Dewar... ...
AAATGTCAGCGGAGATCGTGCCAGAGTTGTTGATGTAACTAACAATTATTACAATAATTTTGGAGTTGGCGTTAATCATAGACAGGAACCATTCGACGACGATAATGATAATCAAGTTGACGAAGGAGAAGAAGATGCATACATTGGAATATGGAATGTTAGATGTTTAAATAATCCAAGTAATAATTATGCTGAGTATGTAACTCAGAGGTTTAGTGATGGTAACCATTTAAAAGCTAATCATAAATATCTAATTAGATTTAGAGTTAGCTGGACTTATGGGATTGTGGATAATATCGAAAGAGGACAAACCGGTCATTACTTGAAAGGAATTGGTGCATATTTTAGTTCAACAGACCCATTTGAGAATAGAAGGCAAAATAACCGCCCGCTCGATTTGAACGACAATACTGAGGGATTGATCTATAATGCAGATTACAATTCTTCAAATTCAGCAACATATTATAATAACACGGGCGGTGAGGATGGCAAACATTGGGACATTGTTGAAAATTATTATCAACCAACAGAAGATAAGTATTTTATTACTATTGGTAACTTTAAAAATATTTGGATAGAAAATATAGATTTTAAGGGACCTGCCATACCTGATGATAGTTATATTAATATATACTATTTTATTGATGCTGTTGAAGTTATCGAGGTTGATTTTTCATGCACCTGTCAATCTGCAAATGCAGCAAATGTTTACGATATTTCTATAGTACCTAAATTGAAAGATCCAAATTCTAATGAATGTTGTTTTGATGTATTCCTGACAGTGGCGGAGCTACTAAATAATTATGATATTTGTTATGTCAATAGAGCTAAAATATATGAGGTGGTAGATGAGCCCTATGAAGAAAAGTATAAAGGTATATTCGAATTAGAGCAAGGCTATTTTCATCAAAATAATAATGTTAAAATATTCGAAAACCTTTGCTTTATCGTTTCTGAATCAACTCCTAAGAAATTAAAAGTTTATCTTTATCAAGATTATGCACGAAAATGCACAATTATTAAGGATTTTATCGTATCATGCCCCTGCGGATGTGAGCCTGAGCCACCACCTTACAAAGTAAATATAACTAAAATTAATTATAGTCAAAATAATGGAAAGACATCATGTTGTTGGGATTTAGCGGTTTCCAATGAATCTGATTGCAACTTTTCTTTGAAAGAAATATTTGCAGAATTCGATGACGCACAATTCAATAACATTCATATTGATTTAAATTCAGGATGGGATGCAGAACTATTAAATCGTGAAAATGGCAAATCAAAATATAAATTCACCAAACAAGGATCAATCCTATTACCTACCGAAGAAGGGCAACCAATAAAGTTCGGCAAGATTTGTGTTGATTGGAATACACCTCCAACCCTAATCAAATTTACTTATTCAAACTCGGAAGGTTTATGCGACAGGGAAATAAATTTAGATTTTCAATGCGAGAACTGCTGTGAGAAGATACATACAACGGTTAATCAGTATGCAACCTACGATGATGGAACAAGCTGTTGTTTTACATTCAATGTTGAAGTTGAGCTGGGCGCACTTTGTGGTATAAAAAAAGTAAGGGTGTTTGACATAAATGATATTTTCCTTTGGGAAAGCCAGGAAGACGTTCTAGCAGAAGGAGTAACAAACCATACTTTCTGTTTAAATAAATCTGTATTCGGAGTCCAGCCCGGTATATTTTTAAGATTTAAATATCTTGATGAGAATAATGATGTACTGTGCTCAACCGATGGTTTATTATTCATTGAAAAATGTAGAGAATATCCAATACCCTGCACACCTGATAATGAAGGAACGGCATTTAGTCCTCCGGTAACGAAAACAATATTTTTTGATTGCGGCGAACCGCCGATTCCTTGCGCTGTTACTTTTACTTATACCTACAGGCACGTTAAAAATGGACAAATTTCAGTTCACAGAGATTTACAGGTATTAAGCTATAATTTTCCGTCTGGTTGTAATTGTGAAGAAGAGCGTGTAAATCGGATGCTCTTGGAAATGTGGTCTAATCCCGATGTAATTTCAAACTTTGAATTAAATGATGTAAACTGGCAGTTAAATACCCAAAAATGCTTTACTAATTTTCGTGTGATTTCTGCAGACTGCTGGGAAATTTCAAATACATATCCGGTACAATATACCAAGAAATGTAATAATGATGTATGCTGCTATGCAACTTACAGAGTTTGTTACATAAAGAAATCATTTCCTCCACCTTTTAAAATTGAATTTGTATCTTATCAAAAATTATCGGAAAACGATATAGTACCGATACAATGTATTTCTCCCTGTGATGAACATAATTGTCATATATGGAGGCCAAGTGAGGGTGGAGGTATCTCCGGACGGAATGGAACAAGTCAATTTGAAGATAATAAATACAAAAATTGCATTGTATTTCTTACTTCAAGTAATTATCCTAATGAATTTTCAATGAATATTGAATGCACGGAAAAAGGAAAGATATCTTACTCTGTCTATGACTTGCTCGGCAATGCTATAATACAAGGTAATGAAAATAAAAAGGAATATTCGATATCCATCCCTCTGTATGTAAGAATTACACAGGGAATATATTTTGTTAAAGTAAAGTTGGACAACAATTTATTATACACAGATAAAATTTTCATTTTAAAATAATGAAGATATTTCAATGAAACACAGGATTCCCTGCGTTTCATTTTTAATGATAAAAAATTCAATAAAAGATTATGAAAAAATTGAACTACAGAAAGAAATTTATTTTAAAAATAATATTGGGACTTTTTTTCTTTTCGTTCCTATACTCACAACCTATTGGTTGGAAGGTAGTTGATAGAAGGGAAAATGTGGATCCAAAATATAGGCATAGTTATTATTGGCAAATCAGATGTGCTGATTCGCTTAATTGCATGATATGGGCTTATTTGTATGGTGCCGGAGGATATTATTTCAGAAGAACCACTGACGGAGGGGAAACATGGAATAATGTTTATATGGATTCTGCTTGGATAAACTTTGACAAACCCGCAGAACATTATTTGGTGCCTAAATTAAGGGAAATTGCTTATCCAAATACAAAATTATTTATTGCTGTTGGTGATTCAGGTGTCGTTTTGCGTTCTACTGATAAAGGTGAAACATGGGAGAAGAATATATTTAATAAAAAAATAGATCTTGGAATGTTACGCATGTATGATGATAAATACGGATATATGGGCGGGACTGAATTACCTTATGATTCATCAAGCTTTATTTACAAAACTGTTGATGGTGGTAAAACATGGTCTAAATTTGATTTTCATGAGCCGTATAAATTGGGATTTGAAGATATTGATATAATCAATAAGAATTTATCAATCTGTTTGATACAATACATGGAAGGACAGCCTTACAAAAGAATGTTATTGTTTTTACACACAGATACGGGAACTTGGGATACAATATCAAGACCTGATGGTGGATTGGGATTAGATTTTATTGACGAAAAAACTGGCTGGATATATGGAGGAAAAAACCTTGATTCAAATATGGGAGGCATAAAATCTCAGATAATACATTTTACGAGCGATGGCGGAAAAACATGGTCAACACAAAGGGACACTCTATACAATGGCTTTTATATGCATGGCTTAAAATTTTTTGATGAAAATTTTGGATTAGCTTCGAGTTGTTCAGGTATGATATTGATTACAACAAATGGCGGTAAAGATTGGAAGGAAGATTTATTGTATAAAATTCCAAACTCGAGCGGTGCATTTGGTTGTATAGAAAGTATACAGATTCCATCTATAACAACGGCATATTGCATCTATGACGGGGATTCCATTTATAAATACACCCGATACTTATCGGATGTGAGCGTTAGACCTGATATAAGTAAGGAAGGAATTACCATCTCCCCGAACCCGGCTACGGATTTCATTGAAATATCAGGTATGAACAAGGGGTTGCAACCCCTTGTTCAGAATTATGATGCAATCAGAATCTTCAACCTGCTTGGGGAGTGCGTCCTATCGGTAGCACAGACGTTCCCGTCTGTGAAAATTGGTCAGACAGGAATGTCCGACCTACTAAGGGTTGATGTTTCGGGTTTGCCCGCGGGGGTGTATTTTGTCCGTGTTGGGGATTGGGTGGGACGGTTTGTGAAAATATGAATAGCCACTACTTTCAAGTAGTGGGCAAAAGAAAAAAATAATCTCTTCCGGTAGAACAGACATTCTTGTCTGTTCTTCCATTTGTCATTCACCGAAGGGCATTAATAACAGATCTATTTAAAACCTTGTTTTTCTTATAAACCTTAGTAGAAGGAAAATGAATTAAAGCAAATATTATAACCTTATTACATATTTTATTTTCATTATTCTACATCCATAGTAAATAAGGTAATAAGGTTATTTCTGTTTTTGCTTTGTTTTTTCTACTAAGGTTTAATACGGGGAAATAAGGTTTTTTTCTGGATTCCCGTTTGCACGGGAATGACACATTCTTGACTCCCGTCATTCCCACGGAAGTGGGAATCTAATTAATAATTCTGACTCTGGATTCCCGTTTGCAAGGGAATGACAGTGTCTATTTTGTCTTTGAATTCCCGTTTGCACGGGAATGACGATCTTCTGAATTTTGTCATTCCCACGAAAGTGGGAATCTAATTAACAATTCTGACTTTGGATTCCCTGTCAAGCAGGGAATGACACATTCTTGACTCTCGTCATTCCCACGAAAGTGGGAATCTAAAAAATTAAAAAAAATTAATTTGGAAATTAATGATTAATTTTTTCAAATTTTTTATTTTTTTCTTGCATATTACCCCCCCCCCGTATATTTGCATAAAATATTGAGAATGAAAGGAGTGTATTTATATGCCTGCACAAAAAAACCGGATTCGTAAATGCTGATTACGAATCCGGCAAGGATTAAAGCCAACTGCTTCCGCAGTTTCCCATCGGCTTTGCCCAATTCCAATGGGCAAATTAATAAAAAATGTAACTTTTTTAAAATTAATTTGTTTATTTTTATAATAGGAGAAAAAATGAAGAAGATAATTACTATGTTGTTTTTAATACTTATCCAATCTATTACAGCTCAAAATCAATATAACTTGCCAATTATTCCACCATGTCCTTCAGACTCTTATAGAACATAGGGATGTGTTGATGGGAGGCCTCCTTATAAGCAATGGAATTGGAAGGGACCAAAATTTACAACTAAAACTATAACAATTCCAAGCTGCTTAATATCTTGTAATTTTACTATTGAATATTATGATAGGGATATAATTTGCTATAACCAGGGAAATGAAGTCAATCGCTGGTATGACATTTATATTGCCTATATTCAGTATGAAGATGATTGCAGTGAATGTATCAATAGTTATGAAGAGGAAATTTTCGATTTAATTGTTTAAGAGTTCTTTAAAGATCAATCACTTTTTTTTGGAAATTATTGGGGGGAGTGTATCTATTCAAATGAGGTTTATAGGAGGGGGAGATGTTATGAATCAAATGAGGAACCTTGTTCTAACGAATATTGTTGTTCAAGACTCACAAAAGTATGTTATGATGAAAATGGTATATTGACTGAGATTGAATACCAAGACGACCCTGATTTATATGTCAAATGGCCAAATGGTATATATCAACTGACTAATTGTGATAACTCAATTGGTGAGGAATTTCCAGGCTGCGAAGATGGACATGTCAGATGTGATGGGAAAGTTTTTTTCTCCGAACCCTCACCTTTTGGCTGTGGTATGCCTTGTAACTATGGAGATTGGGATTATGCTTCTATGACTATAAGTTACCCGCTCTGTGGAACTGGCTGTGAATACACTATTTTCTATAGATACAGAACTTCTATTGGTTGCAATCCTGAATTTTATGATTATGATTTACTATGGATAGGAAATTTTAATGAAAGCTGCAATTATTTTTGTTATCGTTTTGGAATGACAATATTTACAAAGAATCATTAAGTCATATCTTAAAATATGGAAAGCATCTATACCCAGAGAATGGTAGATGTATAGATCAATACAGGTTAATGACCAGTTCTTGTTGGAGTATAGAAATGGGAGTTCAATATCCATGCCAAAGTGATGGCTGTTGTTGGAGTATATACAGAATATGCAGAGATAATGATGGGAATCTATTACCTCCTATAAAAATCTCTGATTATTATGCAGGGGTTATGGCATGTAACGGACTTACTCATCCGTGCGAATTTAGATGTAATGCTTTTTTTGATCTTAACTTTGGAAGAATAACTAATGAGTTTGATATTAATTTCAATGTTGTAAAACCTAACTTTATGGTTTTGATAAATAATTCAGAGGTTAAAGATATAATAGAAATTATCATAGTTTTAGATGGTATTAGGGAAGTAAAGTTAGATATTTTGGATATATTAGGTAAGATTCAATTTACTGAAACAGGATTGAGTAATGGGAATTTAATTACTTTTTTTATTAATAAAGAAAGGTTTGAATCCGGGATTTACTTTTATAATGTATTTAATAAAAATGTTAAATTAGGATATGGGAAATTCATGTTATCAAAATAAAATTCATTGACAAATAGTTTATTAATTAATGAAATAATAAAATTATATTCATTTAAAATTTTAATGTAAGGAGTATAAAATGAAAATGCTGATAAAAATATCTCTATTACTTGCTATTTATCTAAAAATTCAAGCAGGTAATTGGATTCAGGTGGATTTGCATAAAATAGAATGGAAGCAAACTGAATTTATCGGCATTCATTGCACTGATTCTTTAAATTGCGCTGCTGCGGCTAACCTTGGAGTAGATGACTACGCTATACCATCCTGCAGAGCTACAACCGATGGTGGTAAAACCTGGTTTACCGCTTTTATGGATACATCTGCTTCGGTTATTAATAAGAAAGGTGATATAATTCAAGCATATAAACCACCAAAGATGAGGGATATTGCTTATCCTGATACATCTTTATGCGTTATTACCTGCGATAGTGGTGTTTTCTGGGTTTCTAAAGATAAGCTAAATACTTGGAAAAAAAATCGTTTTCCAACATACTTGCATCTGTTAAGAACAAAGTTTTTAAACGCTAAGGTCGGTGGCATCATTAATTCTGAAAAACTATATTTAACAAATGATGGTTTTGAATCATGGCAAATTATTAATTTTAAAGACAGTGTAGCTGATTATAATATTCTGGATGTTGAATTTTCTGATACAAATACAATTTATCTACTAACCACTGTTGATACACTCATGGGTCCAAGACAGATATTCAAGAGCTCTGATTTTGGGAAGACTTGGAAAAAAATTCATGAATCTTATAATTATATATTTGATATTTTAACAATTGATAATGAACAAATTTGGTACTGTGGAGCAGGTGTAAAATATCAGAATATCATTTTTTATTCAAGTAATAGTGGTAATAATTGGAAAAAAATTTTAGATAAATCTACAAAAACTCAATATGGATTAAGTGAAATATATTTCAAAGAAAACTATGGTTTCGCATTAGGGGTTCTTGCTGTTTTATTCTATTCATCAAATTATGGAGAAACATGGATACAAGATACATCATTTTATTACCCTAACCTGCATACTCCATGCAGGGGTTTGGCTTTTTTAACAAAAAGCAAAGTTTTAGTAGTATCAAATGCAAATGGAACTATCTGGATGAAAGATTTTTCAGATTTAACTAAAGTAGAAGAAAGAGATAATATTACTGAAAAAGAATCAAACATTTCCATCTCCCCAAACCCCGCTGGGGAATATATTGAAATTGCGTTAAGTAGCCCACGGCTTAAGCCGTGGGTTGGGGGCAGTGTTGATGCAATTAAAATCTTCAACCTGCTTGGGGAGTGCGTCCTGTCGGTAGCACAGACGTTCCCATCTGTGGACAGTGGTCAGACAGGAATGTCCGACCTACTAAGGATTGATGTTTCGGGCTTGCCGGCGGGGGTGTATTTAGTCCGTGTTGGGGATTGGGTGGGGCGGTTTTTGAAGATTTGAATTGCCACTACTTTCAAGTAGTGGGCAAAAGAAAAAAAATAATGTCATCCGGTAGAACAAACATTCTTGTCTGTTCTTCCATCTGTCATTCCCGCGAAAGGCATTAATAGCAGATTTATTTAAAAACCTTATGTTTTTTATAAACCTTAGTAGAAGGAAGATGAATCAAAGCATACATTATTACCTTAGTAAATATTTTATTTTCATTAATCTACATCCATAGTAAATAAGGTAATAAGGTTATTTCTGTTTTTGCTTTGTTTTTTCTACTAAGGTTTAATACGGGAAAATAAGGTTTTTTTCTGGATTCCCTGTCAAGCAGGGAATGACAGTGTTTATTTCTGATATGGATTCCTGTTTACACGGGAAAGACACATTCTTGACTCCCGTCATTCCCACGAAAGTGGGAATCTAATTAACAATTCTGACTTTGGATTCCCGTTTTCACGGGAATGACACATTCTTGCCTCCCGTCATTCCCACGAAAGTGGGAATCTAAAAAATTAAAAAAAATTAATTTGGAAATTAATGATTTATTTATTATGTTAATTTTGAAGGTTAGACGTATTGTTATTGTTTTGTGATTGTTTATTTGATTTGATTACCAATACCAATACCAATACCAATACCAATACCAATACCAATACCAATACCAATACCAATACCAATACCAATACCAATACCAATACCAATACCTCTTTATGTTTTTTGAAATATTTTTAACATATTTGAAAGGAGGGTTAGCCTATGATTGTCATTAGAGGCAGCCGGGACGAAATAAAGCCGCCCTCGTAATCCATTTACAAGGGCGACGGTCAAAATGAGCATTTATAATTAACTGTCGAATGCTCATTAATTGAAATACAAATATATGAAAAAAGGAGCTAATTTATGAGGTATTTTTGCAAAATGTCGTTATTTGTAATGATAACGTTAATGTTTATACTAAATTCTTGCAATAAAATTATTGACAACCCTATTAAAGAAAACATTAAACGACCTGTGAATAATAAGGGTGGGAAAAGTTCGAGCATAACATTTCAATATAATCCAGCTAACCCATATAATCTATATGACTCTACAGGTATCTACCACAATCTAGGTTTAGCAGCAATAATTTGCGAACCTGACACACTTGATTGCGAATCAAATCTATTCATAAATCAAGCAAAATGGACAATAGCTTATTGGAAAATGTCTTGGGGCGATAACGGTAACTATGTTGCCAGGGATTATTATGATTTTTTGGTTGATTATGAAGAGGAAGTTATTGGATTAACCCCTCTTGAATTAATCAATACTTATATACCTGTTGGAGATGCAAGAGACTATGCATTAAGTTTACATAGTTTGATTACTAATTATACAGATACAAATGACATTAAGCCTTTAAATGACAGTATAGTTGTTTGGGAAGGTGAGGTTATGAATTCACAATTATCCCTTTCCTCAAAAAAAATGTTGCTTAAAATGGTTCAATAGCAAGGTGGAGTGCGGCTTATTGGTTTGAACAATACAAATTGAAGGAATTATCTGATTGGTGGGATTTTCCCTGCGCATCTAACTTTAAGAATAAGAATAATAGTATTACTGCATTTTCCATGTTTATTCCCCCTTTTATTATGTATGACATAGTTACTTATGTTGCGGCTAAAGTGTTTTTAGAAGATTTGGGTGTCCCATCTTTTATAGCAGAGCCATTAGCAATTGGTGCCGCTGCTGTTGCATCTGCGGCAGCATTATTATCACAATAGATGTTAATGTAATTGATGCAAATACTATTCAAATTTTTAATTAAAGGCTTTATTGTGAAATAGATGTTAGAACCAAAGATAAAATATCTCCCAAGCATATCTCCATTGAGGAGAAATGCTTTTGGGGGATTATAACAAAATAAACTATTGCTGTGAAGTTTATTCTTTAATTTTTATTTGGAGTTATTTATGAACTGCCATAAACTTATCTTTCCAATTATATCATTATTACAATTGGTGTTTTGCTGTCAATCATTTTCTCAATTAGATTCCAATACAATGAAAACTATCAATCTTGAATTTGATCTTTCCTATTCAAGAGATGAAAATTTACAGGAATTTATTAATTTTGGTATTACTTTTGTTGATATTAATACACACTTTCTTAAGCCATTGTATAACTTTGAAATTATTTTTGGTTTAAACAATGCAAAAAGCATATTAATTGAAAACATTATGGTAGGATTAAGATTTAAATTAGAATTATTTTTTAATTTAAAATTATTAACTGATATTAAAAGTGGTCTTGCTATAGTTAAATTACCTGATAAATCTGAATATTTTTGTTCAAGTTCCGGTCTTAGTATTTATCTTGGTTTTATGAATTACTTTCTATTTACCGAAATATCATATATTCAAACTAAGTTATATATTTCAAGCCCATATAAATTTGGTATTTGTTATATTATTTAATTTATTATTATAAATTATTTTGTTTCAGTCAGAATCAATTATTTATTTAAATATTTAGGAGTTCAAAAATGAAAGGAACGATAATTTTAATATTTTTAATTCTATGTTTTACTAACACAAAGACCCATTCAAAGTGGACGATAAGTGATTTAGGTTACAACATAGCTTTTAATAAGGTTTATTTTGTGGATCCAAATACTGGCTGGATACTTACTAATTCAGGAATAATATTAAAAACCACTGATCAAGGTGAAAATTGGGAAGAAATTGATTTTAATGAGAATATTCAATTTATTTCTATATCATTTATTGATAATAAAACCGGATGGTTAATTGGTTATAGACAAAATGGCTATTCAAATTTATATAAAACAACCAATGAAGGGGCTGATTGGCAAATAATCAAAATATTTAATGAGATTATAGTAAGTATTTATTTTATTGATTCGCAAACCGGTTGGGCTATTGGACTTTCAAGTTCAATTTATTATTCTAATGATGGTGGTAATAGTTGGATAGCACAGAATTCTCAAACAAGTAGTTATTTAATAAGTAGTGAATTTTTAACTTCTACTTTAGGTTGGGTTGTAGGTGTTGGTGTAATATTAAAAACAACCGATGGCGGTAACATCTGGATAGATCAAAATTCGCCTATAATAAATAAAAGTCTCAATTCTATTTATATGTTGGATTCATTAACAGGTTGGATATGTGCAGGTGATGGTTCAATATTAAAAACAACTGATAGTGGCGAAAATTGGTTTAAGCAAGAAAAAATATTTGATAGAAGGCTTGTATCAATTTTCTTTTTTGATAATCAAAAAGGTTGGTCTGTAGGCGATAGCGGAAAAATTTTACACACTACTAATGGTGGTGATTCATGGAGCTTTCAGCATAATCCTGATGTTAATCATTTAAACAGTATTTTTTTTATCAACTCTGATATTGGTTTTTGCGTTGGTCTTAATGGTACATTTTTAAAAACCACCAATGGAGGTTATACAAGTATAGAAGATTATGTAAAATTAGAAAATAAATTTATTTCCATCTCCCCCAACCCCGCAGGGGAATATATTGAAATTGCCTTTAGCAGCCCACGGCTTAAGCCGTGGGTTGCGGGTGTTGATGCAATCAAAATCTACAACTTGCTCGGGGAGTGTGTTTTATCGGTAGCACAGACGTTCCCATCTGTGGACAGTGGTCAGACAGGAATGTCCGACCTACTAAGGATTGATGTTTCGGGCTTGCCGTCGGGGGTGTATTTTGTCCGTGTTGGTGATTGGGTGGGGAGGTTTTTGAAGATTTAGGAAATTTAATTTAACATTCTCTTATATTATGTGTTAATATTAATACTCTTATAGCTTTTTGTTCGTCAAAGAGAATGTTAATTAAATTGATAACACGAAAAGATATACAATGAAAAAGATATCACTATTAATAATTTTTTTTATTATTTCAATAAATCCAATATTTAGCCAGTTCGGGAAGAACAAGGTTCAATATAGAAAATTTGACTGGAAATATATTTCATCTACTAATTTTGATATTTATTTTTATGATGATTCCAAATATCTGGCAGAATTTGCAGCCCGTCACGGCGAAGCAGCTCTTAAATCAATAGAGCGAACTCTGAATTATAAGTTAAACAAACGTTTTGCCCTGATAATTTATAACAGCCAGAACGAATTTCAACAGACTAATGTAATCAGCAGTTATTTGCCCGAGGGCGTTGGTGGAGTTACAGAATTGTTCAAAAACAGGGTGGTTGTTCCTTTTCAGGGTGATTATTCTCAATTCCGGCATGTGATTCACCATGAACTTGTTCATGCTGTTATGAATGATTTATTTTATGGTGGGACTTTGCAATCTGCATTATCTTCTAATAGTTTAAACGAGATTCCCATTTGGGTCAGTGAAGGACTTGCTGAATGGGAAAGCATAGGTGGACTTGATGCCCAGACTGATATGTTTATGCGAGATGTAACATTAAGCGAGAATTTGGTGCCACTACAGTATTTGAATAACTACTATGCCTATCGCGGAGGTCAGTCATTCTTCTGGTATATAGCAGATAAATACGGTGAACAACGTGTTGGAGACTTTATTAACAGATTATACATCACCGGAGATATCAAAAATACATTTCAAAGTTCCTTTAATATGAGTCTTGATGATTTTTCTGAACAGTGGCAAAAGGATATAAAAAAATATTATTTTCCCGATATTGATAAATTCGAAAATCCTGAGGATTATGCTATAAGAATTACTAATCACAAAAAAGAGAGGAATTTTTATAATTCATCACCTGCTGTGTCACCATCGGGCACAAAACTGGCTTTTATTTCAGATCGTGATGGGCTTTATGGTGTTTTCATTCAGGATTTAACAAAAAAAGAAGAACCCAGAAAATTAGTAAGTAGCTTAAGGCGAACCGATTTTGAAGAATTAAATATTTTAACTCCCGGAATTTCATGGAATCCTGATGGTACAAAGCTTGCTATTTCTGCCAAAGCAGGGAATGAGGATGCTATTTTTATTGTGGCTGCCGAAACAGGTGAATACGAAAGAATTTTGCTTGGTTTTTCATCTATCTCTTCGGTTAATTGGTCTCCGGATGGACGTTTAATTGCTTTCATAGCCACAAACGGGATTTCAAGTGATATATATATTTATAATTTGACAACAAAGAAGACTGAGAACCTTACAAATGATGTTTTTTCTGATTTTCTGCCAGTTTGGGATAAAAATTCTAAATTGATTTATTTTATTTCGGATAGGGAAAATAATCTCAATATTTCATCCAATCCTTATGAAGTCAAAATGTGGAAGCACAATTTTGATTCGAGAGATATATATTCTTTTAACTTGGAAACCAAAAAAATTAACCGAATAACATTTGACCCTGAGAACAACAAGACTTCTCTGGCTGTCTCGCCAGATGGGAAAAAAATTCTTTATGTGTCTGAGTTGAATGGTATTGGAAATATTTATGAACTTGATTTAAGCACTGGGAAAAGTAAACCTAAAACTAATTCTTTGAATGGTATAACTCAATTATCACTTTCTGCAACCGGTAACGATCTTTTCTTTTCTTCTCTTACTAATGGTGGCTATGACATTTTCCAGATAAAAAATCCTTTGAACAGGAAATTTGATTTGGACACATTACCTTTAACTAAATTAAAATTATCTGAAATTCAACGAAAATCATTGATGTCAAATTTGAATGATAATCAAAATGATTCATTATCAGTTAATAATAATAAAGATGAGTTGATCGGATATGGAAATTTTGAAGTTGAATTTGATCGTCAGCAATTTGTAAAACCAAATCCTGATATTAATGAAAATTTAACTGATTCGAAGACTGCCATAACAGGTCTGATTAATGATGATCAGGAATTTCAAGTGTTTGATTATAAAATCAAATTCTCCCCTGATGTGATTATTGGAAATCCCGGTTTCAGCACATTATACGGATATCAGGGGGTTGCACAAATTTTATTTAGCGATGTACTCGGGAATCATCAAATATATGTCGAAGCAAATTTGTGGGTTGACCTCAAAAACAGCAATATCCTTGCCTCTTATGCATATATGCCAGAAGTCATAGATTATTATATAACAGGATATCATTCATCTATTCTTTCTTTTGGTTATAATTTCAATTATATTTACCGATTCAGAAATTATGGTATCAGACTTGATGCTCAATATCCCTTTAGTCTTTTTGACAGAATTGAATGGGGGCTGGATTGGATAAATTTATCAAAAGAAAACGTAACCGATCAATCTCTTCCTGATGTTCACAGAATGCTATTTATGCCAAAAGCAAGATATGTTTATGATGACGTGCTTTTTGGCTTTATGTCTCCTTATCAGGGCTCCCGATTTTATGTTGGTTTTCAGGGAACACCGAGATTTTCCGATAATGGAATAGGATTTATGACGATTACAGGGGATTTCAGAAACTATATCCCATTATTTGATTATATGACAATTGCCACAAGATTTGCAGGGGGGGCGAGCCTTGGACCAAATCCTCAGAAATTTTATCTTGGCGGCACAGACAATTGGATTAACAGGTCGTTTTCCAATAATAGTTTACCGTTCGATAAGCCTGAGGACTTTTTGAACGAATTTGTGATGCCATTAAGGGGTTTTGATGTCAATACTATTAACGGTGATAAATACTTTCTTACTAATGTTGAGCTTCGTTTTCCTTTGTTTCAGGCATTGCTTGCCGGACCAATTCCTATTCTTTTCAGGAATATTATGGGTGCATTTTTCTTTGATATGGGTGGGGCATGGTATGGTGATTTATCTTCTTTTAAATCAACTACTACAGATTCTCAGGGAAATCCGATTCCGAATAATCTCCTGATGTCTGCCGGGATTGGTGTCAGAACCTTCCTGCTCGGTTTACCAGTGAAGTTCGATATCTCATGGCGAAATGAATATTACAGCTGGTCACAACCGCAATATTGGTTTTCGCTTGGTTATGATTGGTAATAATTTGTAATTTATCTAATCTTCAAGTGTGGAAATGTCACCGATTGGTTGTCCGAGTTCACGGGCTTTTAATACTCTTCGCATAATTTTCCCACTTCTTGTCTTGTATAAAGTCTCAACGAATTCTATTTCGTCAGGGACGGCAAGACTACCCAATTCTTTTCGGACTTGAAATTTGATTTCCCGCTTCAAATCTTCAGAAGGCTCTACCTCTTTTTTCAAAATAACAAAGGCTTTAATGCTTTCTCCTTTTATTTCATGAGGTTTACCAATTACGGCTGCCTCGGCAACTGATTTATGCGATACAATAGCACTTTCGACCTCGGCAGTTCCAATTCTGTGACCTGATACACTAAGAACATCATCAGCTCTACCAAGAATCATTATATAGCCATCTTCGTCCTTTGCAGCAAGGTCTCCCGCGAAATAAAAATTTCCGATTTCTGTCCAATATTGATTGAATCTTTCTTCATCTCCCCAGCAGTTTCTCAGAGCAGAAACCCATGGTTTTTCTATAACAAGAAAACCAACTGTATTAGGTGGCAGAATTTCCCCCTTTTTATTGACAACTTCTGCTTTAACGCCAAAAAAAGGTAATCCGGCTTTGCCGGGTTTTTGTGGCATAGACGGTAATGTAGCAATCATATGACCACCGGTTTCCGTTTGCCACCAAGTGTCAACTATAACACATCTGTTTCTGCCTATATTTTCATAATACCAAAGCCATGCCTCTGGATTAATGGGCTCTCCGACTGTCCCAAGAATTTTTAAAGATGATAAATCATATTTTTCGACCCAACTTACTCCGTGCTTCATAAACATTCTGATTGCTGTTGGAGAAGTGTAAAAAATATTTACCCTGTATTTTTCAATAATTTTCCACCACCTTCCCGGATCGGGGTAATCAGGGGCTCCTTCAACCATTAATATAGTAGCACCGACGGAAAGTGGACCATAAATGACATAACTATGTCCGGTTATCCATCCAATATCAGCTGTGCACCAGAAAATATCATCTTCATTTATGTTAAATATATACTTGCTTGTAATATGAGTTTGCAAGTTATATCCTGCACATGAGTGAAGTACACCTTTGGGTTTCCCCGTTGTGCCAGAAGTGTAAAGAATGAACAATGGGTCTTCGGAATCCATCCATTCAGGTTCACATACTGGTGACTGACTTTCCATCAATTTATGAAAATCAATTTCATTCTCAAGATATTCATAATAATCACCTTCACGTTGAGCTACAATGATTTTTATGTCTTTGGGTATATCCTCGACAGATTCGTCAACTATTGATTTCAAAAATATCTTTTTTCCTCGTCTTTTAGTCCATGAAGATGTAATTACAACCTTAGAATTAGCATCTTGAATTCTTATTTTTAGAGCCTGAGGGCTAAAACCACCAAAAACCACTGAATGGATAGCCCCAATCCTTGCGCACGCAAGCACTGCAATTACTTGTTCGATCATCATAGGCATATTGATTGTAACTGTATCACCTTTGCTGATTCCAAGTGATTTCAAACCGTTTGCAAATCTGCAGACAGATTCAAATAATTCCCCAAATGTTATCTTTGATTCCTGATTATCTTCGTTTGTGTAAATAAAAGCCACTTTATTTCTCTTTCCATTTTTGATGTGCCTGTCGAGACAGTTGTAGGTTATATTCATCTTGCCACCAATAAACCATCGGTATTTAGGATGATTCCATTCCATAACTTTTTCGAATTTACTGAACCAGAAAAGTTCTTTTTCTGCTAAATTACCCCAGAAATTTTCTGGATTCTCTATAGACTCCTTATATAATTTATCGTAATCAGATTTGTGTATAAGAAATTTGCTTAACAAATTCTCCTGAGGCTCATAGACTTTGTTCAACTTTAAAAGTATTTCGTTTTCCATAATAAAAAAATAAAAGATAATAAAACAAAACTTAAATTAACAAAAATTCATTTTTTATCATAATTGAAATATTAATTAATAATATAAAATTTATAATTTTATTGTCAGTCAAAATTAATTTAATTGATAAATTTCCTATTTTTGTTTTTTTAACAAAATGAATTGTTTATGAGTAATATTTTCGAATTTAATGGTTATATCCCTGTTATTGATAGCTCTGCTTTTATTCATCCAACCGCTTCAATAATTGGTAATGTAGTAATTGGTAAAAATGTGTTCATTGGTCCGGGTGCTTCTCTTCGAGGTGATATCGGTCAGATTATAATTGAAGATAATTGTAATGTTCAGGATAATTGCACAATACATATGTTTCCCGGAGCATCAGTAATATTAAAAGAATATGCTCACATCGGGCATAATGCTGTCATTCACGGTGCCTATGTTGGTTATAATGTATTAGTGGGTATGAGTTCAGTAGTTATGGATAATTCCAAAATCGGGGATCATTCTATTGTGGGTGCTTTAACTTTCGTGCCGGAAAATATGGAGATTCCCGAAAGAAAAATCGTGGTTGGCAATCCTGCAAGAATAATAAAGGATGTTCCGGAAAAAATGAGTGATTGGAAAAAACTCGGCACTGAAGTTTATATCCAGATTGCTAAAGATTCTTTATTGACTTTAAAGGAATGTGAGCCTCTGTTTGCAATTCCAAAAAACAGAAAAATACAACCATCAACATTAAAAACATGGAAAGAATTCAAAGAAGAATAATATTAAAAAAAAATGAGGAAATAAATATGAAGATAAAAAGCTATGCCTATGGTCAATGGATTGAGGGCGAGGGTCCCGGTCAGGAAGTATTTAATGCCGTTACCGGTGAGAAAATCGGTGAAGTTACTTCCAGCGGGATTGATTTTGTTGCAATGCTCGATTATGCCAGAAAAATTGGCGGACCAAAACTCAGAAAAATGACATTCCACGAAAGAGCAAGGATGTTAAAGGCTCTTGCCTCCTACCTTATGAGTAAAAAAGATGTCTTTTATCCTTTATCTTTTGCAACTGGAGCCACTAAGACAGACAGCTGGATTGATATCGAAGGTGGTATTGGAACTTTATTTACTTATGCGAGTAAAGGCAGGAGAGAACTTCCCGATTTGCCCTATTTTATTGACGGGAATTATGAGAACCTTTCCAAAAACGGTACTTTCATAGGTCAGCATATTGCCGTCCCGCTCGAAGGAGTTGCAATTCATATTAATGCTTTCAATTTTCCCTGCTGGGGAATGCTCGAAAAGCTTTCACCAACTTTATTAGCCGGAGTTCCTGCAATTATAAAACCTGCTTCCATAACTTGCTATCTAACAGAATTAATGGTCAAAGAAATAATTGATTCCGGTATTCTTCCCGAAGGTGCACTTCAACTTGTCTGTGGCAGTGTCGGGGACATGCTTAACCATACCGAATGTCAGGATGTGGTTACTTTTACCGGCTCGGCTACAACCGGAAAGAAATTAAAACAAACTCCTGCTTTTCTGGAGAACTCAGTCAGATTCAATATGGAAGCTGATTCTCTCAATTTCTCAATTCTGGCGCCTGATGTTACTCCTGATATGCCTGAATTTGATTTCTTTATTAAGGAAGTTGTCAGAGAAATGACAGTTAAAGCAGGGCAGAAATGCACTGCAATTCGTAGAACAATTGTCCCGGAAAACAGTATTGAAGCTGTTACTTCGGCTCTAAAGGATAGACTATCGAAAACGAAAATCGGTAATCCGCTCTCCGAAGGAGTTAGGATGGGTGCCTTAGCAGGCAAGTCACAGGTGAAAGAAGTTAGCGAAAGAGTAAATGAACTTAAGCAAGGTTGTGAATTAATCTATGGAAATTTTGATGATATTAACATCGTAGATGCTGATAAAAATCTTGGTGCTTTCTTTCCTCCAACCCTCCTTTACTGTGACTCCCCCTTTACAAAAACACAAGCTCATAATATTGAGGCTTTTGGGCCAGTAACTACTTTAATGCCATATAAAAATATTGATGACGCAATTGAACTTGCCAAGCTGGGAAAAGGTAGTCTGGTAGGTTCAATTTTTACAAATAATGATAATTATGCTAAGGATTTGATTCTGGGAACAGCAAGTTATCATGGCAGGATTATGGTTATAAACAGAGATTGTGCTTCAGAATCAACAGGACACGGTTCTCCATTGCCACACCTTGTTCACGGAGGTCCCGGACGAGCCGGTGGGGGAGAAGAGCTCGGGGGAATACGTGGAGTTCTTCATTTTATGCAAAGAACAGCAATTCAGGGCTCACCTACTACTCTTTCTTATCTTATTGAATCATATTTGCCCGGTTCCAAACAAACCAATGATATTATTCACCCGTTTCACAAGTATTTCGACGATTTACAAATAGGGGAAACTCTTATCACGCATAAACGAACCATCACCGAGACCGATATTGTTAATTTTACTGGTATCAGCTGGGACAATTTTTATGCCCATACAGATGTAACATCTCTTGAAGGAACAATTTTCGAACAAAGGGTAGCTCACGGTTATTTTATAATATCTGCTGCTGCTGGTTTGTTTGTCGGTCAGGGGAAATGTCCGGTTTTAGCTAATTATGGTATTGACGAGTTACGCTTTACAAAGCCTGTTTATGCCGGAGATACTATCTACGTCAAGCTGACTGTCAAAGAAAAAACAGTTAAAGAAACAAAAGATAATGAACAGCCTCAAGGCGTTGTCAAATGGTATGTCGAAGTATTTAATCAACGGGATGAAACAGTAGCTATATTAACAATTTTAACTTTAGTTGCAAGAAAAATTAAATAATTTTTAAAAAAGGATTATTGAAAAATGGAAGAAAAAGGTAAAATTGATTTGAATATTAATGATGGAATTGCAGTAATAACATTTTCCCATCCTAAAAGCAATTCACTGCCTGGTGAACTCTTGAGGAATTTAGCAAAAACAATCGAAGAAACCGGCAATAACTCCGCTGCAAAAGTCATCGTGCTTCAAAGCGAGGGTCAAAAGGCTTTTTGTGCTGGTGCTTCCTTTGATGAGCTGATTTCAATCAAATCGTTCGAGGAAGGGAAAAATTTTTTTATGGGTTTTGGGCTTGTTATCAATGCAATGAGGAAATGTCCGAAAATCATTGTTGGAAAAATTCAAGGGAAAGCAGTTGGCGGTGGTGTTGGTTTAGCATCAGGTGTGGATTATGCATTTGCCCATAGTTCTGCCTCTGTTAAACTCAGTGAATTTGCTCTTGGCATAGGTCCGTTCGTTGTTGGACCGGCTGTTCAGAGAAAAATCGGATTATCTGCTTTTTCACAAATGTCAATTGATACTGACTGGTATGATTCAGAATGGGCATTATCTAAAGGCTTATATAATAAAGTTTTCGACACCTACGAAGAGTTAAATGGTGAAGTTCAGGCATTTGCCGAAAAATTAGCTGAGCTTAGTCCCGAAGCTGCTTTTGAAATGAAAAAAATATTCTGGCAGGGTTGCGAGGATTGGGATGTGTTTCTCGAAAAAAGAGCTGAAATTAGCGGAAGGCTTGTCCTTTCGGATTATACCAGAAACTACATAAATCAGTTCAAAAAGGATTAGTTTTCTTTAATTTTTACTAATATCTAATTTCGGATGAAAACCGTTGAGCAAATCTGGCTTTAATGTAAGCCAGCCCTTAACTATATTTTTAAATATTGGTGCGGCAGTCGCTCCGCCGTAATAATTTCCTGCAGGTTTATCAAGCAATATAAGAATTGCTATTTTGGGCGATTCTGCAGGAAAAAATCCTACAAATGAAGCAGTGTAATCAGTCTTTGAATAAGAGCCTTCGACAAATTGTTGAGATGTTCCTGTTTTCCCGGCTATACTTAGACCTGAGATTTGTGCGTATTTTCCTGTTCCGTTTTCTACTACACCAACTAATAAGTCTTTCAAAATATCAGATGTTTTTTTGGAGACAACCTGTCGTATTTTCTGTGGTTTGCCTTCATAGATCAATTCTCCTGTATTTTTTCTTATACTCTTGATAACATAGGGCTTCATCATTATTCCAGAGTTAGCAATAGTTGAATAAGAAATTAATAATTGAAGTGGTGTTACTGAAATTCCATAACCAAAACCGGCAAATTTCTTACTTACGGAGTTGAACTCGCTTAATTTTTTGATTAATCCATCGGATTCACCATAACTATCGAAATCAAGATTATGGCCAAAACCAAAATCCCGAATATATTTATAGAACTTTACATCAGGTATTGAGGATGCAAGATTGGCAAAAACGATATTGCTTGAATATCTGAAAGCCTCAGAGAAAGTTGTTTTATCAAAAGGATGTGTATCAGTAATCTTAATATCATTATTAACAAGAAGCCCATTATAACCATAAACGATGCTCTCTGGTTGAATTAATCCCTCTTCGATAGCAGCAGCAGCTGTAACAATTTTAAAAGTACTGCCCGGTTCATATATATCTGTTATTGCTCTATTTCTTAAATCAGAAGTATTATTGATGCCCATGTTTGGATTAACTGAAGGGTATGAGGACATAGCCAGTATTTCTCCGGTTTCCGGGACAATTGCTATTGCTACTGCACCGCTTGAACCGGTTTTTGTAGCTCCGTTAATTAGTTCTGTTTCCATTATTTTTTGCAGCTCGATGTCAATTGTTAGCTCAACCGAACAGCCATGCTTAGCCGTTTCGACTGGGAGGTTAGCAATCGGTCTGAGCCTTCCAATTGCATCTCTGAGAACAGTCATATAACCCGGATTGCCTTTTAAAAGAGAATCGAGCGACAGCTCCAAACCTGCTATACCTTTTGAATCAACATCGGTGCAGCCCAACAATTGAGCAGCTATTTCATTATAAACGTATGTCCTTTTTGGCTCAATAATTTTTATAAGTCCTTCGGTTTTCAGATTTGTGAATTTTGATGAGGATGAATCATCTAATCCACGTACCAGCCAAACAAAGGATTTTTTTGTTGTAGTTATTTTTTTTAATAGTCTCTGATAAATTTCTCCTTGTGTTGAATCAACTAATGAAACAATATATTTTATAGTTTCTAAATCTTTTAATAAAGTAGGGTCAACAGCGAAGGAATAGCTAATAATGTTTGTAGCAAGAATTTTGCCCTCTCTATCATAAATATTACCTCTTTCGGGTCTCAGAAAGATTCTGCTTTCGTGTTGGTTTCGTGCTATTTTCCGGTATTCTTCCGCTTCAATGAATTGAATTATGAATAGTTTTACAAGTATTATTACTATGCAAACCGAAAAAGATACGAAAACAAAAATTAACTTCCATTTTTTTCTGAAATTTATCTGATTTGATTCTTCGATTTTCATATCTTTTAACCAATGAATTTTAATAATGTTGAAAGATAGTTAAAAGCAGTAAATAAAATAATTACCAATAAAATTCCCTTTATTATATTTGCTGGTAAAAACTTCTGCAATCTGGCACCGGCATACATACCCAAAAATCCCCCTATACCAAATAAAAAACCAAGAACCCAGTCCGGTGCAACCTTTACATTTGGAAATTGCAAAGATAGCAACTCATAAGTAATGACCCCAAATATTGAAGTTGCAAAGGTACCCATTAGGGCTGCTCCTGCAATGGTATATACTGGCAATCCGAAAAATGCAACATAAATCGGAACAATTATGGCTCCTCCGCCAATTCCATAAATTCCACCCACGATTCCAACAATCATACTGATTAAAAAGATGATTAATACAGAAACAGAAAAGTATTCTCCAACAAACTCATATTCAAGTTTTTGCATATTGAATTTTAAGACTTTGATTTTGGGAAGATTGCTGGTCCCTTTCGATTTTTGATGATTTTTTACATAATCACTAAATTTATTTTCAGCATTTGCTGTCTTTTTCTTTAAAGGTTTGATTATTTCAATTAAAAGTCTAATTCCAATATAAAACAGGACAAAAGAAGCAAAGACCTTGAAAGCATCAGGATCTGGCAGCCATAAAATTCTGATGTAAGCTCCTGCAACAACTCCCGGTAATGTTCCAATAGCAACAATTAAAGCCAATTGCCATAGCATTCTGCCTTCCTTGATATACCTGATTAATCCTCCGGGAATTCCGAATATATTATAGAGTTGATTGGTAGCACTGACAGCTGGACTTGTAAAATTTAAGACACTAATCTGGAAAGGTAGTAATAAAAAAGCTCCAGAAATACCACCAGTTGAACCGAAGATTGAGACAATAAAAGAGACCAAGGGTGGTAACCACCACATATCCAATGGTAATATTGAAATATCCGTGATCATTTGTTTGTGGTATCTTTCTTATTTATTAGTATAGGTGTTTTATCACTTCTTATCAGTCCAAGTTTTTCTTCTGCTATTCTGGAAATTCTTTCCAATGATGTCAGCTTATTTATTTCCATTCTCAATAGAGTATTTTCATCACGGACTTTTTGGGTCTCTTTACTTATTGAATGGATGTCTCTCATAAGGCTGTTTATTTTGAATACATTATCAATATAAAAAATTGTGAGAATGGAGGAAATAATAATAATAATTAAAGTGAACATCCTTTTAGATGCACTACTTCCCCTTGAAGTAATTTTATTCTTTTCATCAATCAATGATTTCATTCCCCCCGAATCAATTAGTCAAAAATACGAATAAAGTATTTTCGAAACAAATTTCAAATCATTTTTGATGATGTGAAAATCGGCTCTAAGATTTGTAAAAAATATTAAATTTCATTATTTTGATATCAATAATCGCTCAATGATGATTTCATCATTATTTTGTATAATAAGATTATATATGCCAGAAACAAAATCCTCCAAACTTAATTTCATCAAGATAGATTCATTGCCAGAGTGAATTATTTCCGGTGTTATATTATACTCCTTTCCACATAAATCGAAAATCCTAATTTTTGGGTAACCTTCATTTATGTTGTTAATACTGATATTAATAAAATCATTTGCTGGTGTGGGATAGATAAAAACAGTATTTTCTGCTTCAGCTAAAACATCATTCTGAACAAATGCATGCTTGAATCTGGCGGTTCGTTGAACAAAGGGATTATTCGTTGAAGTATTCTGGTTGAATCCTGCAGAAGCTCCTGCTGGATTGCCTCTGTAGGCAAATAATCTTATCCTGTAGCGTGTTAATGCTGTTAACCCATTAATTGTAGCGGTATTACCGGAGCCATAATAAACTATCCTGCCACCATTACTTCCAGAAACAAGCTCAGGAGCAACGCTAAAGTTAGTATTGTAATCATCGTAGTATCCTCCGGATTGTGGTATATCATTTTCGTTGAAATCATTTCCGGTTTTGAAAACGACCATAGTTCCATTGCCGTTACCATTTGACCAACTAATTGACATACTTGTATTTCTGACATCCCATGTGGTTATGCTACTGCTTTGTCGTGTTGGTGGGGGATAGTAGCTTAATGTCATAAACGAGACTTCGTTGCCATACCCTGTCCCTGCCTCATTAGTAGCATAAGCCCGAACATAATAGTATGTGTTTAGATTGAGATTAGTCAGATTAGCATTAAAGTCATCTGTCCCGGTTCCGTTTGAGGTTATACCCTCGTAATTATCAATTGTAGGATTGGGATTAGTGCTCCAAACAATGCCTTTGGATTCTATAGTCCCATTTCCACTATTAATTGAATTTCCTCCTGATCTTGCACTAAGCCCTGTTATATTTGTAACATCATTAGTATATAATGTTGGCAAGACAATTTCTCCGGGTTCAGGGTCGTTAATCATTATGATATCTTTTCCTTTTCCTGATGAAAACTCAACCAAATCCTGATTCAATGATTTGAATAAGTATGTTTCAACTTTTTTGATATTACTGTTATCAGCAGCAGTTAAATACATATAACCTATCAGAAAAAAAATCATAGACAAAATAATTATGTAATTTTGAAAATGATTTTTTGTTCGAGTTATTAAAGCTTTTTTCGAGGAGAAGTAATTATTTCTCATTTTATATCTCCATAATTAAAAATATAATTTGAAAAATTAAACAATATTATTAATTTATCCAAATTTATTTTCTTATTACTGAGAATTTAGTAACGGCACCGGCGTCAGATGTCCGGGAATTTGCAATAATGAGATAAATACCAGATGAAACAAGATTGCCAAAATCATCACGACCATCCCAGATGGCTTTTCGGCTGCTTGTATTGATTGTTTTGATATGCTCTCCGTTTGTTGTTAGAATTTTAATGTGTGAGTCTCTTGCAAGACCTTCGATTGTTAAAAATTCGTCAAATTCGGGGTAAAAAGGTTGTGGATAACAATCTAATAAATATTCTTTCTCGGGTAATATTGAAAAGCTTGTTGCAACTGACATGCCTGAGCGACTTCCGAAATAAATTTTTCCGGTTTTGAAATCTGTTGCAAGTGATATTATGTCATCGGCTATGATAGGACTGTTAGTGGTATTATAACTTCCGATTGGAAAAGTTTCTTCCGGGTCTAGTACAAAGACACCTTCATTGGTAGCTACCCAGATATTATTCAAAGCATCAACCATTACATCATTAACGAGTTTTTGACCCAAAGATTTAATAGTTTGTACTATTGGATTAGCGCCTCGCAGGATGGCTGAAGGATTTAAAATTCGCCCAATTCCGTTTGGAGTTCCAAACCATATCCACCCATTTCCATCAACTGCCATTGAAGTTATCATATTAGAGGGGAGCCCGTTAGACTGATTAAGAACACCTTCAATATCATCAGAAGGATTACCAAGAGAGCCTTCGTTCAGATAATAAATCCCGCCATTTTCATTCGATCCAAGCCATTTAGTCCCAAAATTATCAATGGCAAGATACATATACGTTCTGTTTGTCGGGGAAAATTTATTGAAATGAGAGGTGAATTCTCCATTTGAATTCATTGAAACAAGAATGGGTCCTGGGCTGTATTTGCCCCAGTTTAGTATCCAATATAAATCTGTTTTAGGATCGTAAGCAGCTTCTCCTGTTACTATATATGATGGATTGTCAGTTATTCCAAGTAATGGAGAATTTTCATTATCAAATCTTTTGAAAGTAATTGGTTCGGTTGAGGCATCGGCAAGAACAAAACCAGTTCCCCAGCCGCTTAGTATGACCTGCTGCTGTTTGCCTATTGTAACACGATGATAGTAATTAGTAACTAATTCTGAATAGTTTTGGCTATTATAAATTGTCCATCTGTTATTTTCAAAAATTAATATACCTTTACCGGCAAATTTATCCTCTGTGGTAACCCATAGTCTGTTGTCAAATTGATTAAAAGCAATATCCATAAATAGGTTAGAAGCAGGAGTATTAGGGATAAAACTATAAAATCGGTTGTCTTTTTGATATACCAAGCCTTTGTCTTTTAGTAACACTATAAGAGGCAGTCCTGATTCAATTCCGGAAATTGAAGTATTTATAAGTGCTGTATCTTTGACGTGATAATATATTTTGTCATTAATGTCAGCCACCTGAAATAAGTTTGTATAGACTAAGTCATTTGTCATATTAAAAAGTGATTTAACTTTGTCATAATCAGGGAAGGATTTAATAATTTGAATGGTATCGCCATCTATTTTACAGATATATCTATTCGTAGAGAAGTAAATATCATCACCAATAGCACATAGGTTTGTTGTATATTCCTCAGGTAAACCATTGAAAACATTATAGTTTCTCCAAACCTCAGGATTGATTAACTGTGAATTGATATTTGCATAAGCAATTCCTGAGGATGTTGCAACCCAGATTTTATCATTATGAATAAGTATATTATTAACTTCGGTATTAGGCTGAAAAGTTCCTAATTTTGTTGGTGTTTGTAAAAAAACTTTGTCATATATATGAAAAATAGTCAATCCAAACCCACCTCCAACAAAAGCTATTGAATCCCTAAAAACAATATCGTTAATCCTTGGTGTTGGAAATCTTGATTTCTTAATATCATTAATATGAATAAATTCAAAATCTTTTGATAGAATATCAATGACTCCATCTTCAGTACCGATAAAAACTAATTTAGCTTTTGGATGACTGCGAATAACTGAAACCTGCAGGCTGAGAAGAGAATCAATATTAGAAAATTCCCTATAAGAGCCATCAGTTGGGTCAAGCATAAAGACGCCCCCGCTTGAACCAGCCCAGATTCGTCCTTTATGGTCAATTGCTGCGGTATGTAAATCAAGCAGGCTTGAGTAGTTTCTCCAATTGTCAAGGGTGAATTCAGAATGAAGATTTATAGAAGCTAAGAAGCAAATAGCTGTCAAAACTGATAGCAAGGATTTTCCCAACATTTTATTACCTTATTGATTAATGAATTGGTGGTAATAATATTCCCATAAGCATCAGCTAAGAGATTCCATCAATGTTACCATTTCGATAGCGGACATAGCAGCATCGAATCCTTTGTTTCCTCCTTTGCTACCAGCTCGCTCGATGGCCTGTTCAATTGTATCAGTAGTTAAAACACCAAGAATGCAGGGGACACCAGATTCAATACCAATTTTAGCTACTCCTTTTGTAACTTCGTTAGCAATATATTCAAAATGAGGTGTTGAACCACGAATAACCGCCCCCAGTGCAATAATACAATCATATTTTTTTAGTCTTGCCAGTTTGTTCATTACCATAGGAATTTCAAAAGCACCGGGACAGTAAGCAATAGTGATTTTATCATCATCGGCGTTATGTCTTTTCAATGCATCTAAAGCCCCATCGAGCATTTTATTGACAACAATCTGATTCCAACGTGATACTACTATTGCAAATTTCTTGTCTTTTGCATCAAATTTTCCTTCAATAATTCTTGCCATATTGTTAAAAAATCCTTTAATAATGGATAAATATATGTTTTTAATCTTTGATTGACGCTTTTTTTTTTAAATTGTTTTTAATTTATAAATGATTTAATCAATATTTCGTCAATGAGTTTTTAATTTTTTATCTTGGAGGCAAAATGTTTAAAAGAGTCATAGCTCTTGTGTTTTTTGTATCAATTTTTCTTTCTCACGAAATCTATTCACAAAATCTAACTCTGAAAAATCAGACGGATTCGATTTCCTATTCAATCGGTCTAAATTACGGTCTGGGTTTATTTAATAATCTGGTTGGTGACTCAATCCCCTACAATGCACAGGCTATGATTACCGGTTTCAGCGATGGTCTGATAAAACAGCAAGGACTTATCTCGAACGATCAGGCACAACAGTTAATAATGATTTTGCAGGAACAAATCATGCAAAAAAGAGAAGCTACTGCTAACATTGAAAAACAAAAAAATTTGCAAAAGAGTATGCAGTTCCATGCTGATATGAAAAATAAACCCGGAGTTGTAACAACTGCTTCTGGATTGCAATATCGGATTATTAAAGAGGGAACTGGCAAGATACCAACCGAAACAAGTCAGGTGAAAGTTCATTACAAAGGTACTTTGATTGATGGCAGACAGTTTGATAGTTCATACGAAAGAAATGAACCAGCAGTATTTCCTGTTAATGGTGTGATTAAAGGTTGGACTGAAGCACTAAAGCTGATGAAAGAAGGTTCCAAATGGATGCTTATGATCCCGCCCGATCTTGCTTATGGAGATAGAGGTGCAGGTCAGCTTATAGGACCAAACGAAACTTTAATTTTCGAAGTAGAGCTACTTGAAGTTATGGATGCCAATCAAATGCAGGAATTGAAAAAAGCCGATTAATTTTTTAGAATAAATGATTTACATTCAATGAGAGCAATAATACCGGTAGCTGGAGTTGGAACAAGATTAAGACCGCACACTTATACATTACCAAAAGTTCTTCTTAATGTTGCAGGCAAGCCAATTCTTGCTCATATTTTAGATGCTTTAATCCAGCAGGATATAACTAAATGTACTATCGTTACTGGTTATATGGGTAAATTAGTTCAGGAATATGTCCTTGCTAATTATTCTATTGATGTAACCTTTGTTCCACAAAGAGAATCTTTAGGTCTCGGGCATGCAATTTGGACTGCCCGGGATACTTTTGATGACGAACCCTTAATGATTATTCTTGGCGATACTATTTTCGATGCTGACCTGACATTCTCCAAAAAAACAGGAACATCAACCATTGGAGTAAAAGAAGTCGAAGACCCGCGTAGATTTGGTGTTGTTCTTCTTGATAAAAATGGTATTATAAAAAAGTTTGTCGAAAAACCCGAACAACCAACTTCCAATTTGGCAATAGTAGGTATTTATTATATATCTAATCCGGGGTTACTAAAATCTTGTTTGGAATATTTGATTGATAATGATATTAGAACCCGTGAAGAATACCAATTAACCGATGCTCTTCAGTTAATGCTTGATAAAGGTGAAAAGTTTAACACTTTTAATGTCGAGGGCTGGTATGATTGCGGAAAACCTGAAACACTTTTAGCAACGAACAGGTATCTTTTAAAACAATCATCCAAAGCAAGGAAATTCAAGGATGCAGTTATAATTCCCCCGGTTTTCATAGCTGATAATGCTGTCATTAAAAGGTCGGTTGTCGGTCCTTATGCTACTGTTGCCTCTGGAGCTATTGTTGAGGACAGCCTTGTTCGTGATTCAATCATTAGTGATGGTGCAAGGGTTTCAAGTTCTCTACTGAAAAAATCAATTATTGGTAATAATGCCATTGTAAAGGGGCATTTTAATAAATTTAATGTTGGAAATTCAAGTGAAATAAATTATCAATAATATTTGGAAAATATAAAGGAGCCATAAATGATTTCAGATGACACATACTTATTTACGTCTGAGTCCGTTTCAGAAGGACACCCCGATAAAATCTGTGATCAGGTATCTGATGCTGTTCTGGACGAAATGCTCAAAAAAGACCCCAACAGCAGAGTTGCTTGCGAATGTTTTGCAACAACTGGTATGATTGTCGTTGGTGGTGAAATCAGAACTGAGTCTTATATAGATCTTCAAACGCTTGTCCGATCAGTTATCCATGATATTGGATATACAAAAGATGGTTACAGATTTGATTCAAACTCATGTGCAGTTATTAATGTTATAAATCATCAATCTGTTGATATCTCTCTTGGTGTGGATAAAGGTGGTGCCGGTGATCAGGGAATGATGTTCGGTTTTGCTTGCAATGAAACACCTGAATATATGCCTGCTCCAATAACTTATGCACATAAACTTGTAAAAAGGTTATCTGACATCAGAAAGAATTTTAATCAATTGATGCCTTATTTGAGGCCCGATTCAAAGTCTCAGGTAACTATCGAATACACTAACTCGGGCAAAATTCTCAGGATTGATACAGTTGTGATTTCCACTCAGCACGACCCCGATGTAACTGTTGAAAAAATCAAAGAAGATGTTATCGAGCATGTTATAAAATATGTTCTGCCTGCTGAATATCTTGATGACAAAACAATTTATCATGTGAACCCAACCGGAAGGTTTGTTATTGGTGGACCTCACGGTGATACCGGCTTAACCGGAAGAAAAATAATCGTTGATACTTATGGTGGACGTGCTCCGCATGGAGGTGGAGCTTTTTCAGGCAAAGATCCGACAAAAGTTGACCGCTCGGCTGCTTATGCTGCACGACACTTAGCAAAGAATGTTGTTGCTTCTGGTTTAGCTTTGGAATGCACTATTCAGCTTGCGTATGCCATTGGTGTCTCCCAACCTATTTCCATTCATGTTAATACTAACGGAACTGCTCAGGTAAGCGATAGAAAAATCGAAGAAATCATCAAGAAAAACATTGATCTGACTCCAAACGGAATCATTTCAAGGTTCGACCTGAGAAGACCGATTTACAGACAAACCTCTGTTTACGGACATTTTGGAAAACCAGATCTCCCATGGGAGCAACTTGATCTTATTAATTTATTCAAAAATATATAATAAATGTAAAAAAAATTTAAGGAATACAAATGTTGAATTACGAACCAAAAAAAGCACAAGGTAAATTTGATGAAGTCCCCGGTAAATTCTGCGTACGGGATATTTCTCTTGCCGAAAAAGGAAAACTACTCATTGACTGGGCTGAATCGAGGATGCCTGTACTTATGCACTTAAGAGAAATATATAAAGAGACAAAGCCATTTAAAGGATTTAAAATTGCTGGCTGTCTGCACGTTACAAAAGAAACCGCTGTTCTCATCCGAACATTTGTCGAAGCTGGGGCGGAAGTTTCATGGTCTGGATGCAATCCTCTTTCCACCAATGATGCCGTTGCAGCCGCTCTGGCAGCTGATGGAGTTTCTATTTTTGCTTGGTATGATAATAAAGAAGATTTTTATTGGTGTATTGACAGAACTATTGATGTTCCTCCTCATCTAACGCTCGATGATGGATGTGATTTAATTAACACAGTTCACGAAAAATATCCTGATATGGCAAAAAATTTCGTCATTGGCGGTACTGAAGAGACAACTACCGGCATCCAGAGATTAAGGGCAAGAGCTGCTGATAATAAACTATTTTATCCCGTTTTTGCTGTTAACGACACAGAAACAAAATGGGATTTTGATAACGTTTATGGAACCGGACAATCTACAATTGATGGAATTATCAGGGCTACCTCTGTACTTCTTGCTGGTAAAAACTTCGTTGTCGCGGGTTTTGGTCATTGCGGCTCTGGGGTTGCCAAAAGGGCAAAAGGAATGGGCGCAAATACAATATGCACCGAAGTAAAATCAACTGCCGCACTTAAGGCTGTCCTCGAAGGTCATGAAGTTATGCCTATGAATGATGCTGCAAAAATTGGTGATATTTTTGTTACTGCTACCGGCGTTAAAGATGTTATCAGAAAATGGCATTTTGAATCTATGAAAGATGGTGCTATCATCTGTAACACCGGTCATTATGACGTTGAAATAAATATTCCTGAATTGGAAGAAATTTCGGTCTCGAAACGAACTATAAGACCAAATTGCGAGGAATATACGCTCAAAAACGGGAAAAAGCTTTTTCTTTTAGCTCAGGGCAGACTTGTTAATCTTGCCGCTGCAGAAGGTCATCCCTCAGAAGTTATGGATATGTCTTTTGCAAATCAGTTTATGTCTCATTTGAGATTGGTTGAAAACCACAAAAATGGTGCAAAATTACCTTTGGATGTCCTTGACATTCCTCTTGAACAGGATCAATTCATTGCAAGAACTAAACTCAAAATGATGGGGATTGATATTGATGTCCTAACTGAAGATCAACTAAATTATATAAAAAATTATAACGAAGGAACATAATTCAGTTGGATTTTTTATCTGGATCTAAAGTAAATAATTTGAAGGATAGTTTTTTTTGCTTGACAATCCTTATAAAATTTTTCAAAAAAAACAAAAGTTCCTTTTACTTTTGTCAAAATTTTAGAAAATGTTAACTTTGGCTTTTGTAAATTTGCAAACTTGATTTAACCACTTATAGAGTTAAAATTATGAAAATACATGAATATCAGGCGAAGGATTTGTTAAGAAGATTCGATGTCCCGGTTCTTTTTAGTCGGGTTGTTTTCACTCCGGAGGAAGCAGGGAGAGTTACTTACGAGGATTTTATGCAACGAGGAATCAATACAATAGTTATCAAGGCACAGGTTCATGCAGGGGGGAGGGGTAAAGGTACCATCCATAATGTTTTCAGCGGAGAACCTCATATTCTCTATGATAAACCGGTGCGTGGAGTAAACATCATCAGAAATGGGAACATCTCCGATATGGCTTATCAATATGCAAAAACTATTCTCGGTCATAAACTTGTTACAATACAAACCGGAGAAGCAGGTTCAATCGTCCGAAGACTCCTCATCGAAGAAGGTGTTAGCATTGCAAAAGAATTCTATGCCGGGATGTTGCTCGACCGTCAGGTAGGAAAAAATGTTATTATGGTTTCAACCGAAGGGGGAGTTGAAATCGAAAAAGTTGCTGCCGAAACACCAGAAAAAATTCTCAAAGAGTGGATTGATCCAACAATCGGTTTTCAACAGTATCAAGCAAGGAGATTAGCTTTCGGGCTTGGTTTGTCCGGCGAAGCATTCAAAAGCTTTGTCAATTTTATCACCAAGTTAGTCAATGCCTATGAATCACTCGATTGCAGTTTGCTCGAAATCAACCCATTAGTTCTTACCAATGACAATCAGATGTTTGCTCTCGATGCTAAAATGAATTTTGATGATAACGCATTATATCGTCATCCCGATTATCTCGAGCTTCGTGATGAAAGCGAGGAAGATCCTCTCGAAGTTGAAGCCTCAAAATTTGATTTAAACTATATCAAACTTGATGGAAATGTCGGATGTATGGTTAATGGTGCCGGTCTTGCAATGTCAACAATGGACTTAATTCAACTCTCCGGCGGTCAACCGGCTAACTTCCTTGATGTTGGCGGTGGAGCTAATGTTGAACGTATATCAAATGCTTTTCGTATTATGATGAGCGATCCAAACGTTAAAGCTGTTCTAATCAACATTTTTGGTGGAATTGTTCGTTGCGACAAAGTTGCCGATGGCATCGTCGAAGCACTAAAAAATGTTGAGGTTAATGTCCCGGTTATTGTCCGTCTTGATGGCACCAACGCCACAGGTGGAATCAAAACCCTTTTGAAATCTGGAATGAAATTTAAAGTTGCTAAGACTTTCGAAGAAGCTGCTAAATTGGTTACTGAAGTAGTTTCAAAAAATTAATTTAATTTATTTTTAATCAGGTAATTTCATATAACAACCGAAATTACCTGATTTTTTTGTTCCTGGCTTTCTCCAGCGATATCTGGATCTTCAAAATCCTCTACCATTTTAACCAATCCTAATTTGAGCTTGCTGTTATCTAATGAAACCGATAGAGAATTAATAAATTCTTTGATTATGTTTTCAAATTTTTTGCTTTTATTTTTTATTTGAATCTCGAATATTTCATCAAACTTCAGGATATTGAATAATACATCATCAAGATTTTTTGTTTCAATTGACAGTTCTGCTTTTTCTATGTCCGGTTTATATTTTTTTTGGATTTGTAACTTTGCTAAATTAAATCTTCCCTGCTGATAAAATGGAATAAAAAGTGTTATTGGCTTTTTATTTTTTAATCGTATCAAGTTAAAAATGTGTAAAGAATCTATAAAACCGATCAAGCTGGTGAGAGCATCTCTGATTTCTTTATATTGCTCATTATTTTCAATTTTGTGCAATAAAGAAGTAATTGTATTATAAAATGAATCCTTTTTGTCAATTTCCTTAGTTGAATAATTAAAGTACTTGAATAAAGCTTCAAAATTCTTGTCTGGTTTTTTAATTAAATTGATTATTGACCTTAAATCATCGAAAATTATATCGTTTGATTTGCTAATCGTGGCGTCCAGAAATTGCATTTTTTCTGGTATCTCTTCATTCATAAAGATTGGAGAAAAAAACTGATAATTAGTTTGAGTTAGAGGGATATTATTATCAATTAGAAAAATTATCAGTCGAAATGAATTTTGAAGTGATGAATAGTTTCTATAACTGACAGGAAGATCAGAGTAAAAATGATTAATTTTTATAATTTCATCTCTTACTATGTTTTTCCTGATATTTTTAAGAAAAGAAATAAGCTGAGAAAAAAAAATGTTTTCTGGTAGAAAAAGAATCCTCATAATATTTTCAACAGAAATATTTTTTCCTTCATATTTGCATGGCACACTATAAATTTTTAAAATCAGATTAGGTTCGGTTTCAGTAACTTTGAAATACAAATAATCATCTTTTTGGAGCTTACTATGTAGTGCGGCAGAAAAAACTCCTTCTGGAAGACTAACTACGGCAATGTCGGGTAACTGGACTTCAATAATTTTGCCGGGAACAATTTCGCCTATTTTTAATTTCGATTTTTTTAATCCTGTTTTTGTTCCAATCTTTGAATAAGTCGGACTGAAAGAACTGCCACTTCCTCCCGGATTAATTATTTCATGAATACCTGAAGTCTCTGGCATAAATCTTTTTCCTGAATAAACTTAATACTACTAAATTATAAAAATTTCCTCAATTTCAAATTAATTTTAATATAGTTATCAAAACAAAATCTATTTGCTATAAAAAAATCAAAAATTTTTCGATTTAAATTCATATTTTCATTTTTTTTACTGGATAAATTGAAAAAAAGTTCAGACATAAAAACAATTCAAAGTCAGGATGAAGATATATCTTTGATATTGAGAATTCTTGACGGAGATACTTTTGCTTTTGGAAGCCTACAAAAAAAGTACAAGAACTTGATTACATCTTTGATCCGAAAAATGATAAAAAACGAAGAAGACGTTCAGGATTTGGTTCAGGAAACATTTATTAAAGTATATCATTCATTGGACAAATATCAGCAGAGTTTTTCGTTTTCTTCTTGGCTTTATAAACTTGCTTCGAATCATTGCATTGACTTTCTCAGGAAAAAAAGGCTATCAACAATTTCTCTTCAATACAGTAATTCAAAAACCGATGAAGAGCAAGAATACGAGATTGAAGACAATTCAAATATTCCTGACAAAATTATGTTGCAAACCGAGAAATCTGAAATCATCGAGAAAGCAATCTCCAGTTTACCCGATAATTACAGACTCATAATCAGATTGCGTCATGATGAAGATATGGATTATCAGCAGATTGCTGAAAGAATGAATATCCCTCTTGGCACTGTCAAAGCCCATCTTTTCAGAGCAAGAAAAATTTTGGAAGCCTATCTGAAAAAGTACAGATATTTATTTAGGGAATAAGATTAGACTCCTCCATCTTTCTGTATTCTCTTTTTGTTTTCTAAAACTTCATTATTTTACTTAACCCTTTTTCAAAGCTTCAAGAGCTTTCTGCAGTGCTTCTGTATCAGCTGTTGATAAATTCTTAAGCAATTCTTCCCTTAGTTGTTCTGTATTCAGTTCGGTGTCATCTTGAATTTTGACCGGGGATTCGATATCAAGCATCTGACAGATGGTTGCAACATAATTGTTAGGCTTAACTGGTTTTTCAAGATAAACTCCGGGACCCTGCATAATCATTGCATCAAAATCTGCCTTGCCTAAGTCGTCTTTTGCATGACCTGTTACTATAAGAACCGGAATCTTTGCCCATTCTTTATTTTTTTTCAGGTCTCTATAAAACTTTATACCTGAATGCCGTGGCATAACCAAATCAAGAGAAATAAGATCGGGAGTGAAATTCTCTAATTTTTCAAGAGCATCAAAGCCATCAAAAGCTGTTTGAACGTCGAAACCATAATCTTCCAATGCAGATTTCAAATAGGTTCTAACGTCAGGCTCATCATCAACAATAAGAATCTTTTTTGAGCTATAAATATTCATAACCAGCTTAATTTTATTATTTAAAAATTATTTTAAGTAATTCTTTACTTTTAAGGTTGAACGATTTCAACCATTCCAGTCCTATCCACTTCTCGATTAATTGTGCTATTATCACTATTAATTAAAACATAGCTGCCCTTCATATAGACAGGGACTGTATTACCTGCCAAACTTCTAACGTAATTGTTATTAACAATAGTATTTCTTGGAAATTCTGCAATATAATTATAATCTGTGTAACAATATCTGAAAGAATTTGCATCAACGACTTTAACATCATTGAAATAAAGCGACAAATTATAAGAATAAATTCGATAACCACTTGGCATAGAACCACTATAAATAGTCCTTATAACGTAATCGGTTCCCCTTGAATTAAGAATTATTTTGAAAGGAGCAACATGCATCTCATCACTAAGTGTAACATCGCTTTTATCGCTGATATTTTTAGAAATATCAGAATAAGAAGACGATAATGGATTTTTATCAATATTGTTGCATGAAATTAAAACGATGACCAAAAACGAAATTGAGAGAGCTGAAATTAGTTTCATAAATACTCCTTTAATGTGTGATTAACAAACATAGTTAAAAATATTAAATTTTACAAAAAATTATTTTGAACCACCTATTGACTTTAATTTTTCAATGTTTAAAACAATTCTAAAAGTCGAACCAACACCAAGGTCGGATTTGACATCAATTTTGCCATAATGCTCTTTAACTATTTTATTGGTAGTTAAAAGACCCAATCCTGTTCCTTTATTACCTTTAGTTGTGAAAAAAGTTGTAAAAATATTTTGAATAATTTCTGAATCTATACCCACACCGTTATCTTTGACTTCATAAACAAGGTTATCATCTTCCTTATATGTTCTGATAATAACTTCACCATTTTTGTCTTCCCTCATTGTGGCGGCATCTATTGCGTTCGAAATAAGATTGGTAAGGCAGGTTTCGATACCATCCGGATCTAAATAAACATCCTCTCCATCATACCCATATTCAGTAATTATCTTAACATTTTGGTTTAGTGCTGTATTATAATATAGGTCGTAAATATTTTTTACTAAGATATTTGGATTAATTTTCTTTAGTTCCGGGAGTCTGCCTTTTGCAAAGCTGAGAAATCCTCTAACAAGCTCTGTGGTTTTTGAGAAATTTCTTTGTAGTATTTCCCAGCCTTCCATAATTCTGTTAGCATTACCTTTGCGAAGACCTGAATCAACAATATACATACCTCCTTCCAATCCCATAAGTAAATTTTTGATTGTGTGAGCCAGACCAGCGACTGTCTGTCCTACGGTGCTTAATCTATCGGCATCAATCATTTGTTTTTCCATTTCCTTCAGCTCAGATAGGTCTCTCAAAAAAGCAGCTTTACCTATATATGTGTTCTTGCTGAACAAATTTATAGCTGAGAAACGAACAGGAATTTTTGTCCCATCAGCTCTTGTGATAGTGCTTTCCACAGGGTCTGATATGATAATATCGTTCTTACTTTCGTCAAAAAAGACTTCTGGTAAAATTTCCTTTAGTTTGGTATAGGTAGGTTTCTTTCTTGAAGTCCAATTAAATAGTTTTTTGACTGATGGATTGAAAATAATCACATTATTTTTTTCATCAAGAGCTATAACACCGATGCCAGAATTTTGAATAAGAGTAACGTAATAATCATAAGTTTGTCTGAGTTTAATCTGTAATTCATTCAGCTCGGTAATATCAGTAGCAATTTCGATAATTAGCTGAACCCCGTTCTCATCATAGCTTAGCGGAGTAGTATTTACTATATATTGGGTTTCTTCGCCTGAATGAGTTATGCCAACCTCAGAGGAGAAATGTTCGTTTTTGTCCTTAAAAGTTTTAGCAGCCGGACAGTGTTTACATTTTTTATGTCTTTTTTTATAGACTTCGTAGCAGTGTTTCCCGAGAACTTCGCCAAAAGTATCCCTGAACTTTTTATTAGCCTTAATAATTTTATAATTTCTGTCAATAATAGTAACATAAGCAGGAACATTCTCGAAGAGAACTGAATACTCTCTTTGTATCTGGTCTGATTTCGTAACGTCGGTTGACATTTCCATTACATATTTGACTTCGCCATTGTCACTATTTAATGGGATTTGGTTAACAACATAATAGCAGAGTTTTCCGTTTTTGTTATAACCCGTTTCGTTAGAAATTCTTTTCTCGTTTAAGCTGAAGACTTCATTTATTTTGCAGCTTAGGCATTGTTTTTCAGATTTTTTGTAAGCCTGATAGCATTTTTTCCCTCTCCAGTCCCCAAAATACTCTTCGAAACTTGTATTTGCATTTATGATATCAAGGTTTCTGTCAATTATAGCGATTTCGTAGGGTAGCTGTTCAATTATCTGTGAGCCAATTAAGTTAATAAGTTCAGGATTCATTTATCATCATATTTTAATTCAGATGCAAATTTAATAATAATTACATATCAAAAAATATTATTCTTAAAATGTTAAGATTAGAAAAAAAATTATTGAGAAGAAAATATTAGGTGAACCAAAAATGAACATAAATTCATTTTTATTTTATAAGTTCTTGATTTTATTTATCGAATAATATGAGGAATAATTAATAAAAAAATGAAAAAAAAATCATAATTAGCGTTATTTACTGATAATTATAAACTTACAGCAACAACAATTTTTTTACAAAAATAAACAATCAAAAATTTTTAACCAAAAAAATGTTGAAGATGAATCAAAAAGTAATAAATTAGTCAAAAAATTTAAATGTTTATTATGTAGATATTATTTGGAATAGAATGAAAAAGATATTAATAGTTGATGATGATAATGACATTGTAAGCTATCTTTCTGCATTATTAATTGATTATGGTTATTCAGTTGTTACTGCATTTAACGGAAAGGAATGCTTCGAAAAAGCCAAAAGCGAAAAGCCGGATCTTATTACACTTGACATTACAATGCCTTATGAATCTGGTGTGAGAGCTTTCAGAGACTTGCAGGAAGATAGTGATACTCAGAATATTCCTGTTATTATAATTACTGGTGTGAGTAATGATTTTGAAAAATTCATAAAAGAAAGAAAGCAGGTTGAACCCCCGATGGCTTATTTTGATAAACCTATCAATAGGGAAAAACTGATTGAGAAAATTAATGAAATTATTGGTAATTAATTAAATCAAGTTTAGAAATGAATTCAAATATTGAAAATAGAAAGATTCCTGAAATGAAATACATAGTCGAAAAGACTGAGGAAACTGACAGAGTTACTCAGTTCCTCAAAATTTTCGCTGCTATTCTTCAGGAAACCAATTATAGACCAGCACTTGAACAATTTATCAAGGTTAGTGCAAAATGTGCAAAATGCACTACTACCTGCCATGTCTTCGAAAATACTAACGACGTAAGAGATATTCCATGCTACCGCTCTGAACTTTTGCTGAGTGTTTACCGCAGATATTTTTCTTTGGAAGGATCTCTTTATGCGAGGTTATTCGGAGGGTTTGAGTTAACCGATGAACACATATCCAAAATGCAATATTCTTTCTGGAATTGCACAGCTTGCAGAAAATGCGTTCTGGAATGTCCTTCTGGTATTGATCATGGACTGCTGACTCACCTTGCGAGATATATTTTAGCTGAGATGAATTTAACTCCAAGGGCGTTGGTTATTTCTACAAGTGAGCAGCTGCATGGGGAAACCGGGAATACTTCTGCCATTCCTTTTATTGCCTTGAAAGATTCTCTTGAATTTTTGGAAGAAGAGCTGCAGGAAATGTTCGGAAAGGAAATAAAATTTCCTATAGATGTCGAAGGTGCGGAATATCTGTTCTTTGCTCCTGTCTCCGATTATCTAATGGAAGCAGAGACTTTGATGGGAATAGCTGCAGTTCTTAATGCAGCTGGTGTCAGTTGGACAATTTCTTCAAAGTATTATGATGCAATAAATTATGGGTTATTTTATAGCGATCTGGTTTTGGAAAGGGTTCTGGGAAAAATTGAGGAAGAATATCACAGATTGAAAGCGAAAAAAGTTTTAATTGGTGAATGCGGTCATGCAACCAGAAGTGCAACTTTTCTTAAATCATTCTGGAAGAATGGTGAAGCCCCTGAACTTGTTAATATACTACAACTAACTCATAAGCTCCTTATGGAGGGCAAAATAAAATTTGACCCGAGAAAGGTAACAGAAAAGGTAACTTATCATGATCCATGCAATATTTCTAGACAAGGCTGGATAATAAAGGAGCCAAGAGAGATACTACATGCATTCTGTAAAAATTATGTGGAAATGACGCCATCTGGAGAGGAAAATTATTGCTGTGGTGGTGGAGGAGGAACTGTTTCGATTGATGAAATCAGGAAATACCGAACTCTGGTTTCCGGTCAGAAAAAAGCAGAGCAAATTCGTAAAACAGGAGCCCATTATATCGTTGCTCCTTGTGCAAACTGTAAGAAACAAATCAGAGAAACAATGGAAGACAACAATGTTGATGGAGAGCTTCTTGGTCTTCACGACTTGATTTTGAAAGCAATTATAATTGAATAATAAAATTAAAAATAAGGCAGGGATTGAAGTCATAGATGAGACTCACCCCTATATACCACAAAATATTTTTCAAATAAATTAGAGTTTGAATATGGATAGTTTTCTTGAATTTTTGAAAGGTCCTTTCTTCCGGTTTTCTTTTGCTATTATGATATTAGGATTACTAAGGATTTTCATCTTGACAATTATAAACGGATTTGAAGCAAAATCCAAAGCTAAAGACAAGCAATTACCAATAAATTACGTAAAAAAGCTAACAATTGGATATGTCCTCCCGATTAGAGCATTTCGTACAAAACCGGTTTATTCATTTGTTTCCATAATGTTTCATATCGGGTTATTGATAACACCGATATTTCTTTTCGATCATGCATTGCTTTTTAGTAATTCGATATCATTTAGCTGGGTTGGAATCACCTTGTCGAAACCTTGGGCAGATAATTTAACGCTTATAACGATTTTTGCTGGTATTATTTTGTTGATAATGAGAGTGTCCGATAGAAAATCGAGGTTTATTAGCAGAAAACAGGACTATCTCTGGCCTCTGATTCTTCTCATCCCTTTTATCACAGGTTGGATTGCAGCTAATCTGACATTGCAGCCAGAGACATATAAATTTTATATGACTATTCATATTTTAGCAGGAAATATTATTTTTATTCTAATACCTTTCACAAAGATTGCACATTGCATTTTAATGCCACTCAGTCAATGGATAACAGCCCGAACATGGAAATTTGTCCCAGAAGCCGGTGAAAGAGTTGAAAAAATTCTCGGCAAAGAAGGGAGGAAATTATGAAAGCCATTCTGACTGATATAACCAAATGTATTGGATGCACTCAATGTGTAACAGCTTGCAAAATGGTAAATAACCTGCCTCCAGACAAACCAAGGGAGTGGCAGAAAAATGACGGATTATCCTCCAGAAACTGGACATCGGTGCTTCGTAAAGGTGATTTTTTTGTCAGAAAGCAATGCCGACATTGTATTGAACCAGCTTGTGCAGCCGCTTGTCCTGTTGGAGCATTGCACAAAACTGATTTTGGAGCTGTTGTCTATGACAGTGACAAATGCCTTGGCTGCAGATATTGTATGATGGCTTGTCCTTATGGAATTCCAAGATATGATTGGGATAGTTCTGTTCCTTATATTCGTAAATGTATTTTATGCTATGATAATATTAAAAGTGGAAAAATTGAACAACCGGCATGCACAAAAAATTGCCCGACCGGTGCAACAATTTTCGGTGAACGTGATTACCTCATAGAAGAAGCAAGAAGAAGGATAAACGATAAACCTGATCTATATTCTGACTTAATTTATGGTGAGAAAGAAGTGGGTGGAACCAATGTTCTCTATATTACATCTAAAGATTGTCCGCTGGATTTTCTCCTTTATTATAACAACAGAATAGAGAAAGACATAAAATTAGTTGGTGAACCGGATTTTGAATCTGCTTACCCGATGTTAACAAAATGGGCAATGGGATCAGTTCCTTTTGCTTTTATTGGTATGGGAGCAATAATGTCGGGTATTTATTGGGTAGTTAACAGAAGGCAAAGAATTAATAAGGAAAATAAGGAAATTGAAAATGAAGAAGATTGATAAAGCTAAATTGATTCTATGGATTATTCTTGGTGTGGCAGCATCGGTTGCGATAACAAGATTTATATTTGGCTTGGGTGCAACCACAAATTTAACAGATAATACACCTTGGGGTTTCTGGATTGGTTTCGATGTAATGGGAGGTGTAGCACTTGCCGCTGGTGGTTTTGTTATTGCCGCATTTAACTATATTTTTGGTGTAAAGGAATTTCATTCAATTTCGAGAGCTGCAATTCTTACAGCTTTTTTGGGGTATGTGGCTGTTGTTATTGGTTTATTGTTTGATCTGGGTCTTCCGTGGAACATCTGGCACATGATAATTTTCTGGAACCCGCATTCACCCTTATTTGAAGTTGGCTGGTGTGTTATGTTGTATCTGACAGTTCTTTTTCTTGAATTTATGCCAGTTGTTCTGGAAAGATTCCCGAATATGAAATTATTAAGCAGGATTCATAAAAACCTTGTTAAAGTAAGAATTCCATTAGTAATTCTTGGTATAATGCTATCAACTCTTCATCAATCTTCATTGGGCAGTTTGTTTCTGGCAATGCCATACAGATTACATCCATTGTGGTGGAGCCCCATCATTCCGATAATTTTCTTCTTATCTGCTATATGTCTTGGTCTGATGATGGTTATTGTTGAAAGTATGACTTCGAGCTTTCTTTATAATAAGGAATACGAAAAGAATATATTAAAAAAACTTAGTCAATATGCTTCAGTTATGATCGGCATATATATCATCTTCAGATTTGCTGATATTTTATATCGTGGTGCGGGAGTCTTTTTATTTGATGGAAACTGGGGAACGTATCTTTTCTGGATTGAAATGACTCTTTCTGCCTTTATACCACTGATTGTTTTTGGTATTCCCAATTTAAGAAAGAACATAAATCTGCTTTATTTCTCAGCATTAATTGGTGTTATAGGAATTGTATTCAACAGATTGAATGTCGGAGGTTTAACCCATCTGAATAATCTGACAGAAATAGGCTCTTTCTATTTTCCCTCATGGATGGAACTATCTATCTCTGCAGGGGTAGTTGCATTTGCTATGCTTATGTTTTTCTATTTTGTTGAAAATTATAAAGTTTGGGATAAAAAACCATTCGAAGAAGAGGAAGGGAAGCTTTTAGAGCCCAAATTCGACACTAATTATGTTTATCTCGGACCTCCTAAAGTTGCAAATCGTATAAAATTTACATTATCCTTTGTTATTGCTTTTGCTTTGAGTTTCTCACTGATTTCAGGGGAAAAGATTTATGGAGAAGGTTACGAAAAAACACCCGTATCGAAAGCCAAAGGAGGCGATGTGCTATTTGTTGATGGTAATCGGGATTTTTATGGAGTCAATTTTAAACATAAGTTCCATTCAGACACACTCAGAATTCAATGCTACGAATGTCATCATTTGAATAAACCCGGGGATAAAAATAGTCAATGCTTTGAATGCCACAACGATATGTATTTAACAGGAGATGCATTCAGACATAGCTGGCATATTTCTGCCGATGGCACCAATCTTGATTGTTTCAAATGCCACAGCAAAAATATGAGCAAAGGTGCCGAATTCAGAAAAAGCCCGGATAAAATTATGGAAAATTGCTTTGAATGCCACAAAGATTTAATCCCCGAGGGATCAAGCGTTATAAATATTAAAACTTATAAGACACCTTCTTATACTGATGCAATGCATAATCTATGTATTAATTGTCATGAAAAAAGAATACGGCATGATATTGACCTTGCTGGAAGAAAGCCATCTCTTGCTATGTGTATAACCTGTCATCCAAAACCACAAGCACCTGATTCCCGCAGAAAAATGTTCGAAAAAGAACAAAAAAACAAATGGGTAGTTGTACCATCAAAATTTAATTTAAAATAAAAAAAAATATTTGGCATATGCCAAATATTTTATTATATTTGTAATTAGCATATGCTAATAATTAAGAAAGGTAAATATGCCAAGAAAACATAAATGCAGAATGATATATTTTAATCCTGAAGTTCAGCACTTCAAACCAGCAGGTATAATGAGTCAGGATCTGGAAACAGTAGAATTAACACTTGACGAATTTGAAGCTATTAGGTTAGCTGATTATCAGGGTTTATATCAAGAAGAAGCTGCAAAAATAATGAATGTATCAAGGCAAACATTTGGAAACATTCTTTATTCAGCACACTGTAAAGTTGCTGATTTTTTAATAAATTCAAAATCATTAATTATCAAAGGAGGAGTTGTTGAAATGAAAAATTCAGACAGCAGATCGTTCGTTTGCTATGATTGCAAACATACTTTTGATGTTCTATTCGGAACAGGAAGACCCGGTAAATGTCCAAATTGCGGAAGCAACAACATTCATCGTTCAGGCAGTGATAAAGGTGCCAGAAGGCGTAGACAGGGCTCAAATCCTAACTGTGTTAATAATATTCAGGCGAGGGTATAATATGTTAATATGCATTCCGACAAAAAATGAAAATGGTATTGACTCATTCGTTTATGGCCATTTTGGTAGTGCCCCGTTTTTTGTGCTATTCGATACTGATAAGAATCAGGTTGCTTTTATTGACAATAGTAATTCTCTTCATGTTCATGGACAATGTAATCCTGTTGCCCAGCTAAGAGAACTGAATGTTGATGTTGTTGTTGTTAATGGAATGGGAATGAACGCACTCAATCAATTGAACAAAATAGGTACAAAAGTTTATAAACTTGAAGAACAAATAAAGATAAGTGAGTTTATAAGCAATTACAGCCAGCATCTTGTTCAGGAACTTAGTATGAATGACTGTTGCATTCATCATGGAAGCAACCATCATCATCTAAGCTAAGAATATGACCTTTATTGTCTAAGGATGAGGTATAGAACTTATGTTTTTACTTTAGGAAAAAAATATAAAGTATTATCAAAAATAGGCTTTATAAAGTAATTTAAGATTAATACCGGTTTCAGGATAGACGGATTTGATTCTCGACAGGTGGTTTCTATAAACCCTGTCTGTCAGGTTTTCGCCAACGAGGGAAATATTACTAATAAAATTGAATAGTGGAAAAGTGTATTGAGCAAAAGCATCGAAAGTTATATATCCATCTGTTGGTTCTTCAAATTCATCAACCCTATCCTGAGACATAGTCGCAGTGAATCTTAATCCGAAATTGAAATCAGTATTCTTCCATTCTAACGTTGTTATTGATTTCAGTGGAGGAATCATCGGCATTGGTTTTTTGATTTCTGTTAGTTCGCCATAGGTATAGCTAAAATTTGTATTAAGACTTAAATTTCTACTAAAATAATAATCAAAAATTATTTCTGCCCCGAATAAATTTGCAGGAACACCCTGTGTCTGATATATTGGGAGAATCTGGGCAAAATTGATTTTGCCAGTGTTCCGTGGTATTATAAAATACGGCATTAAATAAGCAAATGTAGAAACGGAAAATTTAAAATCAGTATGTTTATAGAAAGAAGTGAGTTCAAATCCATAGCCGTACTCAGAATTTAAATCTGGATTTCCAATGTCAAAAGAATATGCAGCAAGATGGGGTCCCTCGGAAAAAAGCTCCTCAATAGTTGGGGGGCGGTTAGACCTCGAAATGTTAAAAGACAGGGCGAATTCATCTGTTATTTCCGTTAGAACAGATGCCGATGCAGAGAGAGTATTAAAATTTCTTTGATGAATTTTTCCAATTTTTGATTCAGTAATTTTTGGTTTAGGTTGGATACCTGTATAATCATAGCGAAGTCCGAAGTATAAATGAATGTTTTCAAAAGATGTATTTTGATAAGTAAATATGGAAAAATTCGATGATGTTGTTGGAGGAGTGAAAACATAACCACCCATTTTCAGGTCTCTTATATTAAAAGAGGCACCAAATGAACCGTTATCAAAAAGTTTTGTCCGATTCTGGTTGAAAATAGCACTGCCATTGTAATTCGTAAAAACAAATTCGGCACCAAGCGATCTGTTGGATTCAAATTCCTTATGATTATAATAGACTCTTCCAAGTTGAAGTTCAATATTATCTATAAATTCGTAATGTAGGTGTATAATATTTTTTAAACTGATTGCCCTTTTGAACATTTCAATATTTACTCCTTTCGGATGACCACCTATGAAACCACCCGGTATTCCATACTTTGAATCAAATTCTGAGTAACTTGCCGAAGCAAATACCGAATCAATATTCAAAGCAGACCCGAATGAATAATCAAGAGTTTTCAATGATGTATTCTTCAAAATACTATCAGGAATCCTGATATCATTAGCATTTTTATAGCTTAAATTGCTGAATATGTAAAGTGGTTCGTAAGGAACTGTGATATTATATGACCCGAGAAAACCCTTATTAGCTGATTCTCCAAAGGCACTAATCATTCCGGTGGTTTTTTCGCTTCTCTGATATGGGAGGTCATTTTTTACAACATTAACCACTCCACCAATTGTTATTGGAGTATAGAGAAGCACCTTAGGACCTCTTATTACCTCGATACGCTCAACATTAAATGGTTCGAGTGTAACGGAATGATCCGGCGAGGTCCCGGATAAATCACTTATATCATTTCCATCCTGAGCAATCATAATCCTGTTTCCACCCAATCCACGAATAACCGGACGTGAAGGGGCTGGTCCCATTGACCTGATTGCAATTCCAACCTCATTTTTTAATGTTGTAGCCAAAGACATGCCCATCTCTCTTTGAAGTTCTTTACCCTCAAGGTTTCCAATATTGGAGAATATTTCATCGTATTTTGAACTGAAGCTTCTTCCTGATACTATAACAGTCGGTTTCGAAAAAGATATCGGGATTAATCTAAATATTAGACAGGTATTGAACTTGGAGCTATCAATTATGATATCATAATGAAGTGTTTTATAACCAATTTTACTGATTTCTATATGATATTTTCCTGTGTTGATATTATATAAAGTAATACTTCCATTATCATCAGTGCTAAAGTCCGATTTTTTTTCTGTTAACAAAATAAAAGCGGAAGGGACAGATTTATTTGTTTGAGCATCTAATACAAGAAATGTGATAGAAGTTGAATCTGGCTCTTCCGCTCTGGTTAATGCTATCTGAGAAATCAGAAAGCATAGTATTAATAAAATTGTCTTCATTATTTACTGACAATAACGGGTATTTTCGGTGTTTTAAAATCTGGATGGTCATTATGGTTCAACCTTAATTCGAGGTTTGTTGTTCCTTCTTTTAGACCTTTCAAAATGAATGACCACTTTTTATTGTTGTCATATTCAAGACTTATAATTGTATTATCATCAATCACCCACCCGAAAGATTTATCTGGGTCAGTGGGTTCTGGTAACTCATTTCCATCTTCATCCAGAAAGACCACTGAAAAAATTAGAGATTGCTGACCGACTTTAAGATTTATGGATTGTTTGTAATTTTTATCAATTTTTGCTTCAAAAATTCTCATATAAATTGTATTTCCTTGCTTGAGCAATAAGCCTGCAGCTTCATAATGATCATCATCATCATTTGTTGGAGAGCTTTCGGAACATGACAGCAATAAAATTGCAATAGATATTAAAAATAAATAAAATGTTATAATTCTAAGATTATCCATAAATTTCCTCCTGAGTAATAAATAAATAAAAAAAGTTAATAGTTAATTGAATTTAAAATATCAGGAGAAAACTGGGGGGGCTCTAACTTTTAAATTTTTATAATTACAATGGAAAATAATAATATTATTATATTTTCGAAATGCAAGAATTGATATTTGGTTTGATTCGAAAGTAATAAAATCAGTTGAAATTATTTTGTGTGCTGTTGAAATCAGAACACATAGCAGGCAAAAATGGGCATCGTTGATGTTTGTACCCTTTTCATCAGTATTTTGTTCGGCGACTGAACAAACATTGTCTATACTGCAGCTATTGCATGTATGAGTATTAGGAAAATATGAAAATGAGAGAAGGGTAAATAAATAAATTCCAAATACTGATATTAATATTTTTTTTAATCTTGTCAATCTATCCTTATCAAAAATACAAACAGTTAAACGTTACTTTATTTTTTTTATTATTATTGTATGTTTGTTAATCAAGAATTAAAAATAATATGATTAAAAGAATTGCTGTTATTATGGCTGGTGGGTCTGGTGAGAGATTCTGGCCACTGAGCAGAAGAAGAAGACCAAAGCAATTATTAAAACTTGCGAGTGAAAAAACTCTAATCGAGGAGTCAATAGACAGAATTTCCGGATTGATTCCCAAAGAAGATATTTTCATTATTACCGGAGAATTACTCTTGGAACCAATTAGGGAAGTATTAGGGGAATTTCCACCTCAGAACATAATAGCAGAGCCTTATAAACGTAATACAGCACCCTGCCTTGCACTTGCCGCCTCAATTGCATTAGCAAAACATCATAACAAGTATGACGCTTCCCGGATAGTTATGGCAGTTCTGACTGCTGACCAACTGATAAATCCGATTGAAGGTTTTCTGAAAACCATTGACCATTTAATGAATTACGTTGGTAGTAATCAAGTCCTTGCAACAATTGGTATTAAACCAACCAGAGCAGAAACCGGATTTGGTTATATCGAAGTTGATAAACCTTTCGATTTTTCTTCAAGCGAAAATGAAATTTCTAAAGTAAAAAGTTTTCACGAAAAACCTGATTACAATAGAGCTGTAGAGTTTATGGGATCAGGAAAATTTCTATGGAATAGTGGAATGTTCTTCTGGAGAATTGATAAATTTATCGAGGAGATGATCCAGAATTTACCCGAAATAGGAACTAAAATACAGCAATTAAGAGAAATTTATTTTAAAAATACTGATTTAGTGTTGAGTGGACCTCTAAATGAGGCAAAAGAAATATTTTCGGAATTTCCTGATATTTCAATTGATTACGGTTTGATGGAAAAAGCAAAAGATGTTGTTGTGGCAAAAGCCTTGTTCGATTGGGATGATATTGGTTCATGGGATTCTCTGGGTAGATTTAAAAAAACAGATAATGATAAGAATATTTTAGAGGGTAATAATATCATATTAGAATCCAAAAATACAACTGTAATCAATCATTCTGGCGGAAAAATACTTTTTGCTGGATTGGGATTAGATAATTTTGTAGTGGTAGTAACAGAAGATGCTGTTCTTCTTTGTCCAAAGGATAAAGTTCAGGATGTTAAAAAAATTGTAGGGCAAATAAAAGTAACCGAAAGAGACAGCTGGCTTTGACGCTCAGGCAACTTCTTCGGGCGTATATATTTGATGCTTGCTAAAACTTGCTTGCTTTATTAATTGCTCTTCTAATATAGCTTGTTGTTCCTTCAACGGGAAAGAACCAATAAGTTTATTTCTGATAACCGATGGAGTCTCTCCAACCTGAACAGCAATAACACCTTCCAGCATTAACTGGAAAAGGCTCATTTCTTCGTTGTGCATAGTTTTGAGCTTATCTCCGATAGGTAACCAGACAATATTAGCCATAAAAATACCCCACATTGTTGCAATGAAAGCCGAAGCTATATGGTGAATTAATGTATTTGGGTCAGATCCAGCAGCAGCAAGAGTAGCGATTAAGCCCATAACTGTTCCGATGATTCCCATTGTCGGGGAATAACCTCCGAGTTTTACGAAGAAGTTTATGTTAGTATTATGCCTGTTTGAAATAAAGCTAATTTCTGATTCAACTGTTTTCTGGAGGGATTCCGGGTCAATTCCATCAATACATAGAGTAAAAAGTTTTCGAAGAAAAGGATGCTTGACATCATTCAGTTTTGCCTCAACAGCAAGGATACCTTCTCTGCGTGCAACTGTGGCAAATTCAACTATTTGTTCAATAATTTCCCTTTGATTGTAATGAGGTGGGAAGAATGAAAGCCAAATTAGTTTAGGCATTTTCAGCATCTGTTCCATTGATGTTCCAGCGAGCCCTGCCGCAAGTGTTCCTCCAAATACAATCAACATTGCAGGAAGCATTATCAGAGTATTTATCTGCCCGCCTTCCCAGATGAAGGCTCCAAAGATTGCTAAAAAGCCAAAAATTATACCTATTGCTGTGCTTGCTTTCATAATCGGATTTCAAATTATCTTAAAAAATCAAATAAAGTCTGAGTTCCAAGTTTAGCACCTACCTGCAAAGTATATTGCAAAGCTGTTTGTTCTTTGTTTAATTTCATAATAGCTTCTGCATAATCTGTGTCTTCGTCCTGAGACTTATATCCCTTTAACCGGATTATTTCGTTGTTGAGCTGTTCGTTTATGAGTTCAAATCTATTCATTCTTATTCCGTTTCGGGCAGCTACCCCATTTATTTGTTCATTAAATTCAGCTATTTCTTTTTGATACAAATCCAATCTGCTTATATCTCCAGCCTTGAATACATCTGAATCCTTTCTCAATTCACCATTATCATTGTATGTGAGAAGGTTATATAAATTAATCAGAGAATCGAACATTTTTTTGCCATTCTCACCAAATAATTCATCGGCTTTTGTGTTAATAACTTCACTGCTTAAGCTATCTTTATTTATTTCTCTATTAACAAAATTTCCCTTGAAAGAAACTTCAAAGCCCGATGGATTCTCTGGAGAAGGGTCTTTCTTAATTAATTCAAATGGTAAATTATTTTTTTCGGGTGGTGTTGGAATAATTGAATTCTCATTGGTTTTTGTCCCACTGAAAAGGAACTGCCCGTTATATGTTTGATTTGCAGTATTGACTATATCTTCGATTAATCCCTTTACATAAGTTCCAAGAGTTGTTAAATTGCCTGAATTACCAACATTACTTGCATCAATAGCAAGTTGTCTTATTTGATGAAGCTTGTCAGACATAGAATCAATAACATCGCTCACTGCTCTGAGTTCATTGATTGCATATTGTATGTTGTTTTGATAATTCTCGGTTCTTGAAATCATATCAGTCAGACGTTTAACATTTCCCAATTTTGCTGGATTGTCGGATATTGTATTCAGATTTTTGCCGGTTGTAAGTCTTGTTTCCTCAGCAAATTTTCTTTCCTGAATATCTTGTAGCGATTTTTCAAATGGGATATATATGGTTTTTTGAGTTACTCTCATAACTTATCTGCCAAGATTAACGATAGTAGATAAAATTTCATTGGTCATATTAATTACTCTTGAAGATGCCTCAAAAGCCTTCTGGAATTTGATAAGGTTTACCGCCTCTTCGTCAAGATTGACTCCAATTACAGCCTCTCTCTGACTGGTTAACTGCTGGGAGATGAGACTTGTGGTTTTTCTCCCGTTTGTTACTTCACTACCAATTGAACCTATCGAAGCTAAAAATGTTGCATAATAATCAATTGCTGTTTTCGAGTCAATAAAAGTTGAATCTGTTGATAACCGGGCGAATTTAAGGCAAATATTATTATTGCCCGGTTCAGCTGGTGCATCAGATGTTGGTATATTTCTTGGTTTGTTTTTTATATCATCGGATAATCTGATATTCGAGGCTTTAACTGTCCCAAGTGCCGGCTCGAAGAAATTTCTGCCGGGTGGTAATAGGTCATTGTCATCAAGCCCCCACCCAGTTACCGAAACCGCATTAAACTTTTGAACAATTGCAGAAGCTAATTCATCCAATTGTTTTGCTATTGAGAACGAGTTGCTTGTTTCTAAGTCGTCAAGTAGTACATTATAAATTTTTAAATTACTATAAACTGCTCCCTCCTGAGGAGAAACATAATTTTTGATTACATCATTCTGGTCAACGGTTGCTAAACGTAAAGTCTGCTCTCCGGAGAAAGGATTAACATATTCAACCAATCTTAATCTTTCGGCGATATTCCCTGTTACAACATTAATCCCATTGATAAAAACATTGACACTTCCCAATTCGCTCGTTGTGGTGTTAATGCCTACAATGGCAGATAAATTTTCGAGTTTTTCCACCCTTTTATCTATCAGGGATTGGACTTCAGAACCAGTCTGTGCCTTTGCAGAAACAATTTTAACGTTTAAATCTGCAATCTCATTCAATAATTTATTTATATCACTAACAGATTGATTGAGTTCAGAAATGGTTTGTTTTCTCATCTCCGTCAATTGAGATGATATTGTATGGAATCTTTCGACAACAGCTTCAGCTTTTGCAAGAACATTACTTCGCAAGCCTATATCATCTGGTTTAACGGAAAGGTTTTCGAATGAATTAAAAAAATCAGTCATTAATTCACTGAGACCGTTTTCTGAAGGTTCACCTAATATAGCTTCAATTTTTCTGATAGCCTTCTCTTCATTTTCATAAGCCGCTTTCCTTGCTATATTTTTTCTTATTTCCTTATCAAAAAATTCTTCTCTGAAAGTTCTCAGTGTATCAACAAGCACACCAGTCCCTATGAAACCATTAGTAGTCAGCTTGGGATCTGTCTCAGAAAGATTTGCCACCCTCCTTGAATAATTCGGGGTATTGACGTTGGCAATGTTGTTTCCGGTAACGTCCAAACCAAGCCTTTGAGCTGCTAAAGCTCTCTTTCCTACCTCTAATGATGTAAAACTCGACATAATCCTGTTATTTATTAATATTCATATCTTAAAGGATGACTATCGTTCGAAAGTAAACGCCCAAGAGCGTCAACTTCTTTTTTCAATGAATCAGTATTTGCATATTTTAATGAATCAATTAATTCAAGATAGTCCCTGCATTCTGTCAAAGCTGAAAAAACACCCACAAGGTTCCGGATTTTTTCAGTCTTTCTGGTTTCGTTCAATCCATTTTTGATTTTATCCGGAACATCATTAAGGCAACTGCTAAGTTTTGCTCTGATATTATAGATTCCAGCATCAGGAAGATTGTCGCTGAAATTTTTTAGATTAGAAATTAATTCTTCAGATTTCTGGATAACTTGGTAATTCATAATTTCCTCTATTTATACTTTTACATTACAGACAAAACCTGAACCATTCGAAAAATTAGATAAAATAAACGTTACATTATTCAGAGCTCTATGAGCCAATACTCTGTTTAATGAATTGAATTGATTTAGCTTGATCAACAGGTTATTAATTGTTTTTTTGAAATATTTCAATTTTTCGGAACTCTCGAAATCAATCATTTTCTCGAGCGATGTTAATGTTGTCGAAGCTGCCTGTTTTTTTGTCAATCCAAATTTGACCATAATATAATTTAATCTTTGGTCCTCAATAAGTTTAATATTTTTTGAAATTTCGTTTTGCTTCAATGTTACATTTTCAAGTGTGTTAATATCAAATTTCAGCAAAGCTTCCTGTTGCTTTTCTGCAAGAGAAAGCAATTCATTGAGGTGATTCATCTCGTATTCAAGAAAAGTCAATAATTTATCTTCCATAAGAATCCCAAAAAATTAAACTGATTGAGAATTAAACATATTATGATATCTTTTTACTCTCGAGACGTAAGCCCTTGTTTCCTCGAATGGCGGAATACCTTTATGTTTCATTACATTTCCTGGACCGGCATTATATGCTGCAAGAGCCAATTCTACGTTATCATCAAATTTATCAAGCATCATTTTAAGATACTTTGCACCACCCATAATATTTTCTATCGGGTCAAAAGAATTTCTAACACCAAGATCAGAGGCTGTTCCATCCATCAATTGCATTAAGCCTTTTGCACCTGCTTTGGAAACAGCATCTTTTCTACCGGCTGATTCTGCTGCTATGACAGCCTTAATAAGATTTTTGTCAAGATTATATACCTCCGAGGCTCTATCAATTGCTTTGGAATAATTACTCAATCGAGTGTTTAGCCTTTCAAAAAAATTTCCAGCAAGTTTTTCGATTTTTTCCAGATTTATTTTTTTTGTTCGGGGTTCAATACCTTCATTAGTTATTTTATTTTCAACGGCTTTTCTCAAATTCTCGGGGAATTTAATTGTCAATGGACTTAATTTCTCACCACCTGTGAGAAATTCATATATTTTTTCTGCAATTCCAATGCCAGACCCAATTTTTGAAAGCTCTTCGGAAAAGGACAAATCGGTATAAGTTTCTAAAGTATCAGAACCAAAAGATAATGACTCGTCGTCTTCGGAATCTTTGTCGAGCATAGCATTTTTCATCTCTTTCCAGAGAAGATTGATAAACATTGATTCGAATCCACGAGCAGCTTGAGCAAATTTTGCTTTGTCTTCGGGACTGAGTCTCTCGGCTTTTTTATCGGTAAGATTTTTCAATCTACTCAATTTTGATTCGAGAAGACCCTCCTGAACATTAATTTTTTCGCTATTTATTAAATCAATCATACTTTACTGAATTATTAATTCCCCTTGAATGGAACCAGCCTCTTTTAGTGCCTGAAATATTGCAATTAAATCTCTTGGTGAAACCCTTAAAGCATTCAGTGCATTGGCTATATCCTGAACTGTTGCACCCTGAACTACCAATGGAGTCGAAGGATTAAATTGTTCGTTTGTGTTAATTTCCGCTGTTGCAACTGGTCTTGGTGGTCGGATAGTGAACGGTGCCGGTTGAGGAACAATATACTGCTTTTGAATTGTAATTTCGAGACCTCCATGAGCAACAACTGCTGGCAGGAGTTGAACATTGCCACCTATTACAACAGTCCCTGTTCTTTCATTAATTACAATTTTCGATGAAGGATCTGTAACTACTGTTTGAGCTTCAATTTTTGATATATACTGAATTAGTTCGCCCTCTTTAAGTGATGCAGGCAATTTCACCTGAATCGTTCCAGCATCAATTGCGAAAGCTGAATTTTCAAGACCAGTTATTTTATTTATTGCTTCAGCAACCCTGTCTGATGTTGTAAAATCGGGTTCTCTCAAAACAACCCGAAGCATTTGATTGCCAAAAAATTCCGTATCTATGGCTTTTTCCAATATTAGAGCGTTTGGAATCCGTCCGCTTGTAACGAAATTTCTTGAAACCCTTGAACCCAGTGCCTGATAATCATAACCACCAACAGAAACAGCTCCCTGAGCCATTCCGATTATTTCCCCAGTTTGTGTTGCAATTGGTGTCATCAATAATATTCCACCTTGTAATGAAGTGGCATCACCAATAGATGAGACCTGCACATCAATCTTGCTCCCTCTCTTAGAAAATGATGGAACTGTTGCCGTTACCATCACAGCTGCAACATTTCTTATTCTTGGATTAGTTTGTGGAATTGTCAGTCCGAATCTCTTTAACATATTCGATACTGATTGGACTGTAAAGGAATTCATCTGATTGTCACCGGTATTATTCAAACCCGTAACCAGACCATAACCTATAACCTGAACCCCGCTTACCCCTTCAATATTTGCTATGTCCTTTATTCTTGCAGAATAGAGAACATTAGCCGAAATGAATAAGATGATAGTAATGTTAAATAATATATTAATAAACCTTAATTGCATATCAAAACAATAATCTCAAAAATTTAGTAATTAATCCGGGCTCCTGAATTTTGGAAACAGACCCATCCCCTTCGATAAAAAGCGTGAGGTCGAGAATGCTGTAAGAATAAACTGAATTATCAGGCATAACATCAACCGGGCGAACATAACCCTTGATGATTATGGTTTGTGTTTCGCCGTTAATTTTGGTGGTTCTTGTACCTTCGATAATCAGGTTTCCGCTTAGACTATCAAGCTCAACAACCCTTGCACTAAGTCTGGAGCGAATTCTTTCCTTTCGGGTTGTCGAGCCGCTCCCCTGAAAATTATTTCCGGTTCCCAAACCAACATTTCCTTTGAAACTTGTGGAGCCAGCTCCACCGGAAACATTACCCGAAATCTCCGAGGTCCTGTTTTCCTGAGTTGTAGCGGAGTTATCCGCCTGTGTATCTTCCATAATATAAACCATAATAGCATCCCCTGCTTTGAATGCTTTAACATCGGAAAACAGCGACCTGGAAGAATTCAGAATAAACTGGGCATATCCGGCTTCCATGCCGATTGTTAGAAAAATCCCTAATATTAATATGCCAGTATATTTTTTCTTCATTTTTTTCACTTATTTATTTTCAGTTATATTGATTACCACAGAGCCATCCTCGGAAACAACCCCATTAAGGATAACATTAGTATTATCTTTTCTTACCCGGATTTCAGAACCAGCCAAACCATCCTGCAAAGCAGTCCCGGAAGTTCTTATTCTTACTCCTCCTGAAATCACATTTATCTCGACTTTCTGACCACGATTTATTTGATTACCGGATTGAATGTAAGGCTTTAATATTACATTGTTTTTTGTGATATTTCTTTTAGCAATTGCCCCGAGCACTTCTTCTTCATTGACTATATCTTCGGTGTTTAAATTTGTTGCATCAATTTTTTTAATTTTGAAATCTCCGTCTTTAATTTGTTTCCCGGAGTAAATTGTTTTCACTGCAACAGGCAGTTTTTTGTAAACTTTAATGTTAACTGCAATTGTAATCCTTTTGATAATTCTTTCATCTTTCAGAAATTCAACTATTACATGTGTATTGCCTTTCAGAGTATTTCTATCCCCTTGAAATCTGGCATAAACCTTATTTTCCTCAAAATTTTGATTTGGTATCTTATCGCTAACTTTTACTTCAACTTCATCGTTTACTACTGAATAAATATAATTTATACATGCAGATTTAATATTGTCTCCAGAAAAATATGAACGGGAATAAAGGTTCATATTATTAATTAACACGATTAGATAAAATAATCCAAAAAATATTAATATCCTGAAATACTTAAACATAAAATCATCTCCTTAGATTAACAGCGGTGGCAAGAATTTCATCTGCGGTTCTGACCGATTTTGAATTTAGTTCATAAGAACGCTGGGCTATTATCATATTAATCATTTCTTCGACTATATCAACGTTTGAAGATTCAATATGAGATTGAATAAGTTCGCCTGTATTATTGAATCCGGGTGTTTCGAGATACATACTTCCCGAAGCTGGTGTCTCAACAAAAAGGTTATCTCCAATGGATTTAAGCCCTGCTGGATTAATAAATCTTGCTAATTCAATCTGACCAAGTGCTTGTTCTTCGTTGTTACTTCCGATTATTGCGTTTATTATACCATCTCTGGTGATTGTTATTCCAACTGCATCCTGAGGTAGGTTAAATCCGGGTTCGAGTATATAGCCCTGCGAAGTTACAATCTGCCCTTTGCTATCCAGTTGAAACGAGCCATCACGAGTGAATGCATAACTATTATCCGGTTTTCGGACAACGAAGAAACCTTCGCCATTGATAGCAATATCCAGAGGGTTATTGGTTTGCTTTATATCCCCCTGTGAAAATATCTTTGTTGTTGCAACAAGTTCGGTTCCCGATCCAATTTGTACTTCATTCAATGGTGGGGACTGAGAATATTCAGTATTTCCTGCTGGCATTAATGTTTCATAAAGCAGGTCCTGAAATTCCGGCCTTACTTTTTTAAAACCGCTTGTATTGACGTTTGATATATTGTTTGCTATTATTTCAACATATCTTTGCTGGGCTGTTAGACCAGTCGAAGCCGTTCTTAATGTTTTATCCATAATTTTTCCTTCATTTCTTATTTTTTAATAGAATTTTGACATTCTAAGAGAGATTTCCAATGTTTCGTTATTTGCGTGAATGACTTTGCTTCCAAGTTCGAACATTCGCTGGACTTCTATCATTTCAACCATTTCCTTGATGATATTCACATTTGAGCCCTCTATCCAGCCTTGCTTAAGAGATATTTCTTCTTTTTCAAGATTACGAATATCTGTCCCATCAGTGGAAATAAAACAGGAATTTGAAACCCTTTCGAGTGATTGAGTGTTGCTTACTTCCACTATTCTCAGGTTTCCCAATGATGTTTGATTAAGCAATATTTCACCATTCTGAGTTATAACAAGATTAATATTTTTTGATTCCTCATAACCCCCTTTTGAATTGATTAGAGCATTCTGCAGGTTCACAGGTCCATTTGAACCCATCAGCATTTTGTCGTCCGAGCTAACTACTAATCCATCAGTAGTAATTTTGAACTTTCCAGATTTTGTTAAATATTCATTACCTTGCTCATCATGAAGGACAAAGAATCCGTTTTTATTATCAATAGCAATATCCAGCGGGTTGTCTGTCTTTGTAAAACTACCCTGTGCAAAGTCAGTATAGGAACCTATTGGAGGATCATTTTGTTCGGCATCTCCCTGCACATTATATAAATTCCCACGGGCATCAATTAAATTTCGCTCGAAAACAGACTCACGTTTGAAACCGGGAGTTGAAACATTAGCAATATTATTTGCTGTAACTTCCAGCTTGGTTTGTTGTGGCAACATACCCAGTGCCGCTGTATAAATTTCTTTAATCATTTTATTCGTCTTTTAGTTTTATGAATTCAACTATCTCGTTTATTACAAGTTTCATCGCTTCATCCGCTGAGTCGCTAAAGTCAAATTGAGAGAGTTGTTTTTGCAAAATTGGATTTTTATAGAACGGAACATTGCTTTCCAGTGCCAGTCTGACTAATCTGTCAATCTGGTTTTCAACAGTAAGATTGCCGTAATTTCTATAATCTTTTAAATGGGAATATGTCATTTCACTCATAAACAATCTCATTAATTTTGACAAAAGTTATGATACAATGAATGTGCCATTAATAGATTTTTCATTCAAAAAATTAATATTCTTCATTATAAATTCTTGATTTATATGGTTTTGTTTGTTTTTATTAATTGATGTGATGGAAAGGTGTTTTTTATGAGATGAAAAAAAACAATGACTAATTTTGAACAATGGTTAATATTGTCAAATGATAAGATTTATCTGGTTAAATTTAAAAATTACCCGTCGAGATTGAAAGGGATAGAATCGAACCACTAATGTCGGAATTTTTCAGACCATATAGATTGACTCCAAAAGAGCCTCGGTAGTGATAGCCAACTCCGACCCAGAAAATATCTGAAATTTTCCAGTTCATTACTATTCCGGGTTCAATAAAGAAGAACCAATCATTTGATGAATTATTTTCAAAACGATGATATGAATAATCTTGATAATCTGCCCGACCGATACCTGGAGCAAAATTAAACGAAAATCTCAAATCATTAGTTAATTTATGCGTGAATTCTGCTTCAATTGAACCGTAACCAAGGACCACAATATTGGTTCGTTTATAAAAATTATCCCAGACAGTCAAATTTCTTGATAGAAGCGAATAGAAACCAATGCCTAATACAATTGAATGATTTAAGTTCAAACCAACTTTTCCGCCAATTTCGAGACCCCAAGTATTAAGAAAATTTGCACCCTTTGCAACAAAAGAAGCATAAAAGTTGTTTCTTTTCTTTTCGATTTCGGTATTTCCATCGGGCGATACCCCTCCGGGAAGCCTTTGGGCAAAAGAGGAGTAGCAAATTGTCAGAAATAATATAATTATTATGAACTTCATTTATGCATTTAAAAAAATTAAGACGATGGAGTGATAAATTTTATGTTGTAATGTTTTATTAATTCTGGATTTTATCCAAGTTTCTCGTAAATTCTTTCATAAAGATGATGACCATATTTTGAAAAGGCATCGAAATACCCTGTAAACCACTGATTTAATAATATTCTGTAGCTTGATGACAAATTTATATCATTCTCATCAAATATCCCACCTGTTCTAATAATATGAAACTCTCTTTTAGTATTCATTTTTTTTACAAAATCAACAGCTAATGCTGAAAGTGATAGTGATTTTTCCTTAAGAGGTTTTCCGCTAATCCCCCCGCCAAAGGTTGAAGTAAAATAATTATAAAGACTGATATCCTTTGGTGAAATAAACTCTTTTGCAAAATCATAATCCGTTGAAGTATTCCCAAAATTTACTCCATCGAATTGAAGATCAGCAATAACACTTAATAACTCTGGCAGCAGTTCAGTTGAGGTATCACAAGAAAACTTTACAATTACTGGAAGATTTCTATCTCTTTTTTTCAAAAATTTATCACTTATAATACTGAGCCTATCTATCATATTGGAGTCGAGCAGAGGATATCTTCCAGAATTTGAGTGGGGAACATTCGGGCAGCTTTCATTAAGTTCGATAAAATCAACTCCAGCTTGGCTGAACATTTCCATACCCGCGATAAGATCTTTCATAGCAGAATCAATAGGCACCTGAGGCGAGAGAGAAAGGCTAATTCCCAGAGGAAAACCCTTAAACTTTTCTAATTGACTGATTGATTTTGCAACTTTTTCGTTTCCTGAATTTGGCAGACCCATCCAATTCGAGGCTGCCCCTGAATTAGGATAAGCAACAAATGGATGAAGAATATTATTTTTAATATTTCCTATTCTTTCGTTCGATGTAGTTGTTCCGGCAAGATATGCCCCTGCTCCCTGTTTATAGGTAAGGTAATATGCTTCGCCGTTTTTGAACATACCAGCTGCATTGAAGAGACAGCTTCGGAATTCAATATCCCAGAGTTTAATTTTCAATGATTCAGGGGGGTCAATTTTATAATTAATATCATCAGAATAAAAAAGACTGATAAATATTTTTCTACCTGATGAAAATGCTTTTGCTGCAATTGAATTATTAAGCTTTGGTAGTAATTTCCTTGAATATTTTTCTAATCTGGCTATTGTCTCAACTAATGTCAACTTATTTAGTCAAAGATTATTTAAAAATTAATTACTATACTATTTCTTTCCGCAATCGGGCAACCGGTATTTTTAGTTGTTCCCGATATTTGGCAACAGTTCTGCGGGCTACAAGGTAGCCTTTTTGTTTTAATTCTTCTGCAATTTTATCATCGCTATAAGGTTTATTTTTAGGTTCGTTATCAATAATTTCTTTGATGATTTGTTTGATAACACTTGTGGAAATTTCTTCTCCATCCTCATTAGGTAGTGACTCACTAAAGAAATATTTTAGCTCGTAAGTCCCAAACTTTGTCTGAACATATTTACCGTTGACAATCCTGCAAACAGTTGAAATATCAAGTCCGGTTTCATCAGAAATATCTTTATATATTAGTGGTTTGAGAGCCGCGGGACCTTTGTTGAAAAACTCTTTTTGCCTGCCGGCAATTGCAGTCATTACTTTGAGCATAGTGTTTTTGCGTTGTCTTATTGCCTGAATTAAAAATTTAGCATCTTCATATTTGGTCTTGAGCCATTCCTTTGTATCTTTATTAAAATGCTTGTATCTTGCCTCCTTTTTTAATTTTTCATAAGCCTGATTAAGCCTTAGGACAGGAAGCCTGCTGTCATTTACTGTGATTAACAATTCTCCTGTTTCTTCATCCTGTTCAATAATAAAATCAGGTATAACTGTATTGGTTCCTGAGGATAAATCAACGCCTCCTGGCTTTGGGTTAAGTCTGCGAATTACTTCAAGAGCTTCCCTCAGGTATTCATCGCCAACCTCAAATTGTTTTTTTATTATATGAAAATGTTTTTTTGAAAAAGCTTCGTAAGCATTTTCAAGAATTTCGAGGGCAAGTTTCTTTGCTGCATTATTTTTTTGCAAGGCTCGGCATTGGGCTATAAGGCATTCTTGAACTGTTCTCGAAGCAATACCGGGTGGCTCAAGGTTTTGTATTAATTTAAGCACTTTCTCGGCTTGTTCGAGATTTATTTCTTTGGCTAAATTTAAGTCAAGTTCAATCTTGTTTAAACTCTGAGTGCTTTCCTGATTTTTATTATTATCCAAAGCAAATTGGCGGGCAGGATTTTCTTTATTTTCAATGTGATTTACCTTTAATTTTCTGAGTTCGTTAATTTTTTCGAGGTTCGACTCTGCAATGGCTGTATTAACCTCATCAACGATTTCGGACAAATCTCTTCTGAGATAACCATCATTATCAATATTGCCGAGAATGTGATTGGCAATTAAAAATTCTTCTTCAGTTAAATCCAGCATTCTTACCTGCTGAGTTAAATCCTCTATTAAAGTAGTGTTATCTTTGATCTGGAAAGGTTCATCATCCTCAATATCGAATTGTCTGGATAGTGAGGTATTGTGTTCATTGTCTTCCTGCCAGATAAGTTTATAAAATTCAAATGGATCGCCTGTGTCATCAATTAATTTGGATTGTGGAATTTCAGCAAACTCTTCTGATTCGTATGAAGTGTCTGGCTCTACTTCAATTTCAGGAGCTTCATAAACTGGTGTTTCGGCAAAGTCAGCATCATTTGCCTGAAGACTATCTTCGTAACTAATCTCCTCAAGCATTGGATTTTGTTCAAGTTCCTGCATCACCTGATGTTCAAGCTGCAGAACAGGTAGTTGAAGCAACTTCAAATACTGAATCTGCTGCGGAGTTAGTGTTTGTGTTAGTGTTGTTTTTAAACCAAGTCCGAGCTTCATTTTCTCACCTTGCTAATTTTGAGACCATTGGTTTTGTGCATAACATAGTTAAAAAGGTAATCAAACCATTCATTTCCATAGGCTCTGACAAGTGCATCTTTAAGCATTTCAACCAGATGAACGTTTTCTTCTTCTCCGGTTTTTAAAGCTGGTTCGCATTCTTCGTATTTTGAAAAATAAAGATACGTTCCAGCAAAATTAGATACTCTGATCGGGAAAAGATGACAGGAAATTGGTTTCCTATAATTTGTTTTTCCTGAAAAATATGCCTTCTCAATACTACATTTTGCAACTTCGCCTTCGTAATAGACAAAGACACAGTCTTTTTTCTCAATACAATTAGTTGAATAGTTCCCCGGTGCTCCCTGAACAGCACCTTCAGTTCTGATAACTGACTTTGCTCGCTCGGATAAAAACTCAGAAGCAGGTTCTATAGCATTATTAATTTGTTCAATTTCGGAATCGAGTAGCGGTGCACCAACCTCACCCGGGAAAGTGCAGCAAGCTCCTTTGCATTTATTGGTATTGCATAAAAATTTTATTTTTGTTATCTCATTGTCAACCAATATGTTGCCGATTAAAATCATTAATTTCGTAATTATCTGAAAAATACAATACTAAATTAATAATTTCTGTTAGTTCAACAAATAATAATAAATTTCGGATTTTATCATTATTATTTTTATTAATTTAAAATACATTGTGTGAATAAAAAGGCGAAAAAATGAAAATAAATTTTAGATATTCTTTGATTATTCCTTTTGTTATCTGCATTTTGGCACTTATTAATCTAAATGCTTCTGACTATCATCGTAAGCTTATGGAGTATGCTCATCCAACCCCTGTGAGGGATGCAAAAATTATTAATTCTCTATTGCTCAGTAATGATACAAATGCTTCCATTTTTCTCAACGTTAATACTATTGAACCTGAAACTGAACAATTCCAGATGCAGAATGAGTCTTCAATAGCTGTTAACCCCAAAAATCCAAAAATATTGATTGCTTCTGCTGTGGATTACAGAGATAATTCAGCCACATGGGTTTATCTTTCTACTGATGGCGGGAAAAGCTGGAAAAACATTAACCTTGGAAGACCTTTTGGCGGTTGGCGGTCAACCAATGACCCATCTGTGGCATTTGATTATGAAGGGATTGGTTATCTTGTTTATGGTGGCTTTGGTGCTATTTCCGATTCAACTGGTGTTCTCTTTGGTGAAAATGGTGTTTTTATTTCAAAAACTACTGACAATGGTGCAACTTGGAAAAAACATATTCCCATAATAGTTCATCTTGGAGTCCAGACTCCTGATTCAACTTTCGAAGATAAATATTATATTTCTGTTGATAATTCACCTTCATCTCCTTACTATCGCCATCTTTATGTTCCATGGAAAAGAGTTACACCAAGGGATTCTGCCACTCAAATTGTAATCTCAAAATCAACAGATTTTGGTGAGACCTGGAGCGAACCTGTTCCGGTTAGTTACCGTTTGCCTAATACTTCTGAAGATACTACCTATGGACAAAGCTTTCCTCTTGCAATAACTGGTCCTAACGGGGAAGTATATGTAGTGTGGAATCACGGTATCGAGCATGGAGTTGGGTTCTGTTATTCTTCTGATGGCGGAAAAACCTTCAGCGAACCACGGATAATCAGAAGATATAATATTTTTGGAATTACAAGATTGCTCGAAGGACAGGGATGGAGGCACAGCGTGAAGGAAAAAGTCCGCGCGGAAACCTATCCCTCGATTGCCTGTGATTTAACAAATGGATCAAGACGTGGTTGGCTTTATCTCACATGGGCAGGTGATAACATTCCAAATATTTATTTTTCGAGATCAACTGACAGGGGTTTAACTTGGAGCGATCCGAAAATCGTTCATTCTGATACTACAAACGATCAATTCTGGCAATGGATAAGCTTAGATCCAAAAAACGGTGATATCGCAGTTATGTATCTGGATAGCCGTGATGACCCAAAAAATATGCTCGTTGAAACTTATGTCAGTTTTTCAAGTGATGGGGGGGATAGCTGGATTGACAGGAAAGTCAGTGATATGAGCGGAGACCTTAGAAATAATCCTTTCAGGGGTAATTCTTTTGCAGGTGATTATAGTGGTAATGCCTTCTATGATGGTATTATTTATCCCTCATGGATTGATATGAGATTTGCCGCAAAAAATATTTTTGACAGTGATGTCTTTACTGCTCCGATTAATATTAAAGCTCCCGAACCACCAAATAACTTTAAAGCTACAGTTTTAGCAGATGAACCAACAAAAATCCAATTATCATGGGAAATACCTACGAAAAGGGTTTTTGCTCAACCTTTAGCACCTAATGAATTCAAATTTGCTTTATTCAGAGACGGTAAGTTTTTAGCTGATCTTAATTCATCAGAGAAGTCCTATCTGGATATTGATTTAACACCATATACTTTTTATAACTATGAAATATTTACCGTTGCTGGTGTTGATTCCAGTATCGGACGTAGATCTGGCGCGTTCGCTGGAGGTTCAAGATTGCCTTCATCTGCAAAAATTATTGATATTATTACGGAAAGCGATAAAAAATCTGTGAAATTAATCGTTGAGCTTCCTTCTTTCAGGTTAGACAGCTCTACTAAATTAGTGAATTTAGCTGGTATTAAGTTGTTCAGAGACGGTTCTGAAGTAAATTCCCAACAATTACAAAAAACAGACACCGGGAAAGTAATCGAGTTCATTGATACCCCGAATCAGGAAGGTTTTTATCAATACGAAGTGCTTGTTTTTGATTCAGATGGAAATTCAAGCCCTAAAAGTCAGTCTTCCTATGGATATTGCGGAGAAATTTATAGCGATTATTTCGATAATTTTGATTATGATGGAACCAAAAAATATATTATGAGAGGGGATTGGGCAAAAACTAAAGATATATTTTTCACCCCTGAATTTTCTTTCACTGACTCCCCAAAAGGAAGATATCTGAGTAATCTATCATCAGAATTTATTATCTTTCCTTTAAGTCCAGCGAGATCATCAATTCTCAAATTTAAACACATAACCCATGTACATCGAACCGACACTGCTTTTGTCGAGATCTCATCAGATAAAATGAAAACATGGAAAACACTGGGTAAATTCAACAGAAATTCCTATCCAATATGGCAGGATAATAATTTATCCAAAGATAAATGGATTGTCGAATTTTTCAAAGATCCTGCTCTTGTTGGTGATACTGTTTACGTTAAGTTTAGATTGACAACCGATATCATCGGCACTGATGATGGATGGTATATTGATGATATTGAGTTTGTCAGTATTTTAAATATTGAAGGAAACCCTGATTCTGATGAAAATATTATAGTTTATCCTAATCCAGCAAAAGATTATTTGACTATAGATTTCGGAGATTTTAAAGATTTAAGTCAAAATACTGGTTTTTACATTTATAATCATTTGGGCGAGAAGTTAGAAATTAATAATTATGACCTGTTGACACAAGGTAAATTAAAAATTGACCTAATGAACTTTCCTTCAGGCATTTATTATCTTTATATATCTAATTCCTTTAATATTATTAAAACCAAAAAATTTATATTAATAAAATGAAAGTATTCCAATATAAATTCATATTACCCCCAAAAAGAAGGGGTTACCATCTTATTACCGATGAAATTCTGGCAAATTGCGAGAACATGAAGGAAATAAAATCCGGGATTGCAAATATTTTTATTCAGCACACAAGTGCTGCTTTGTCAATTAACGAAAACGCTGACCCGTCAGTTAGAGCCGACTTTGGAACATTCTTCGATGATTTAGTTCCTGAGGATTACCGGAAATTTACTCATACTTTTGAAGGTAGGGATGATATTACTGCTCATCTAAAAACATCAATTTTCGGGAATTCATTAATGATACCTATCACCGACGGAAGGTTCAATTTAGGAACTTGGCAGGGAATTTATTTATGTGAGTTTCGTAACAACTCCTCGGGAAGAAAAATTATTATTACTCTTATGGGTTTATGAAAATGAATGAAATTTTTAATTCTGCAGTTGTTCTGGTTAGTGGTGGAATGGACTCTGCTGTTTGTCTGGCAATTGCAAGGGATTTGGGCATCAAGAAAATTAACGCACTTCATTTGAATTATCGTCAGAGAACAGAGCAAAAAGAACTTGAATCATTCAACAAACTAATTGAATATTACCGAATTAAAAGCAAATTAATAGTTGATGTTGGCTATTTCTCTCAAATTGGTGGATCCAGCCTGACCGACCAGAAAATTGAAGTTGCTGTTAATCAAACCCCCGGCGAGACCATCCCATCAAGTTATGTTCCCTTCAGAAATGCAAATATTCTTGGAATTGCAGTTGCTTGGGGGGAAATAATTGGTGCTGATTCTATTTTTATTGGTGCAAATCAATTAGATAGCAGTGGCTATCCTGACTGTCGTCAGGAATTTTATGACGCCTTTCAAAAAGTCATTGAGCTTGGCACTAAACCGGAAACAAATATCAGGATAATTACTCCTCTGATTAATCTTTCAAAGAAAGAAATAGTCCTAAAAGGTCATAAATTGGGTGTGCCTTTTGAACTAACATGGAGCTGCTATAAAAACTCAGAATTTGCCTGTGGAGTGTGTGATTCCTGCCAATTAAGACTAAAAGGCTTCTCCGAAGCAAATTTGAAAGACCCAATCCCTTATGAAATAAACATGGATTAATTTTTTTTAACACCTCTCATTATCAATTCAGCATAAGATTGTCTTATGCTTAATGCCAAATTAATTTTCTTTTCAGTCATAGAATTTTTCCTTAATTTATCAGAAATAATTAAATCCAATCATTTGTTAATTCATCAATTTTTTGCATTGTTTTGATTGTGTGATCAATAACATTAACTACTTTTATAAAATGATGTATATCCTCACCTGAAAGACTGATCTCATACTTCTTACGTTCTTTTAACCATTTATCTAATACTTGGTAACCACCAATATAAAAATTCCAAATATCAATCGGAACCGGCTGGAAATAACGGTCTTTGTTAATACTGACCTTCATTTCTTTTTCATCATATTCAACTTTTTCAACTTTGTAATTATCAGTTTCACCATGAAATTTTGTTATACTGGGACTATATTCTTTCTTTAAAAGGTGGTGTTCAATTAATTCAAAACCAATATCGGACAACTTTTTAAATAAGTTCTCGTAAGCAGTAAAAGGTATTCTTGGAAAATCAATTTTCAGGAATTCTATATATTTTGTTCTATAAGTCGGACTGTGCAAAATTGCGTAAATGTAACCTAAGATATTTTCCGGTGAGTATTTTTGTTTATACAAGGATTTGAAATATTTTCGGAAATTAATAGTAAAATTGTCTTTTTTGCCTTCCTCTTTAAATAAAAAGTCATTACCGTTCGAATAATTAATATTATCGTTAATTTTATAAATATAGATTGGCGCTATATAAGACAAACCTCCAGTTAAATGAATATCTGCTATGTTTTTTGTAATGAAAACCGTGTCAAAATTATTAACTTTTATACCTCGGCTAAAGCTTAATGCCAAGTTTTTGTAATCCTTGTAATTTTCATTCGGCTTAATAATAAGATGCTGCATTACTTCATAACGGTTTGTACCACTGTCAATAAAATCCAAATCGTAGTATATATACCTATAATCAAATGGTCTGTAATAGTATTTATGAATATAATGTTTAGAATAATGTTCCTTTTTTAGAGCTTTTTCAATCTTCCAGTCCCTTGTATCTTTTATATCAAATTCATTAATAATTTCGTTTTTTGACAAAGAATAGAAATATTTAATTCTTAATTCTAAGTCTGTTTTTTTGAATGCTACAATTAATTTATCTCTATGTGTCTTAATTCCACTTGAGAATTTTTTGAAAATTTCATCAATTTTTAGACAGTTCAAATACTTACCATTAGCTGAAAAATCCTTAAATATAAAAAAATTATACTTGCTTTCCGGTTTCAATTCAGTCCAATCAATTGATTTTATGTTATTATCATAAAGGTATGAATATTTATTTTCCCTTAATCCATAAAGGTCTTGGTAAAAAATTCTTGCTTGTTTTCCGGTTTTATTATCCTTTTTAACAAAAAATGATATTGATACACCTTGCATAATATCAAAGACATTCTCATCATTCGTACCATCCGGACACTTTTCGCCAATTCTTGAATTACCATGTAAATTTAATATATAGATCTCATCAAAGTCTTTCATTAGTTCCTCTCTCATACCTCTATGAATAAGACCGTCAAGAAATGAATTGTTTGTTATTATACCAATAACACCTCTTTCAACACTTTCCATTTTCCAATGTGCAAAACGAATGAATTTAATGTAATCATCTGATAGTGGCTGAATATTCTTTTCACTTTTAACAGCTTGTTTGTACCGGTTCATCTTATCTTCAGCAATAAATCCAGTCTTATTACTACTGCTAACTGAATAAGGTGGATTGCCTAATATGATTAATAAATCCTTATTTTTGATTCTATTTGCTTCTTGACCTTCTTTAGACAAGTTTGGCATAATTGGGAATGGTTGAGGGTCATAGTTTGTCAGAGTGTTTGTTAGGAAGATATTTAATCTTTTCCCATATTCAATGTAATATCCTTGTTCTTTGAAAAATTCTGAAATTTTTAAGTGTGCTATTACATAAGGAGCCACCAACAATTCAAAACCATAGAATCTATCAATGATATTTTCATTCAGGATTTTGTTGACTGTCATTTTATCTACAATTTTTTGAGCTTCTTCAATAGCAAGTTTGAAAGAATGAAGTAAGAATGTTCCCGTGCCGGTTGCAAAATCCAATAATGTTACATCATTGCTGATAAAACCATCTTTTAATTTGAAATCATTTTTTAAGATTGATTCAATTGATCTTGTGATAAATGAAACAACCGGTTCAGGTGTGTAATAAACTCCCCTAAGTTCCCTTTGTTGCTTATCATAATGTTTCAGAAAATCTTCATAAAAAAATATAAACGGATCATCAAATCCTTTTCCTTTTTGCCTGTATTCAGCAAATTCCTTTTTTATTGCTATAAAATCAGTAACCTTCAAAATGCTGATTATTTCATCAATTGCCCAAACAATTTCAATTGGAAAATCATCAATATTATGGAATAATTCTTTAATTAACGGAAATGAAGAAGGTAGTAAAGAAAATGCAGTAATCTTATTAAGTTCTGATTTTGGGTTATTACAATTCAATGCTGCGAGAAAGAGACCATAGGTTATTGTTTGTGAATAAATATCTGCAAAGAAATCTTTTTCAAGCAAGGGCAATAATGACTCCTTAAAAACTTCATACAGAGCTTCTAACTTTCCTGTTCCATTATGTTCAATGTTTAGTTCTTCAATACAATAGTTTTTGAGAAAAATTGCTTTTTCAGATAGTTTTAACGCTAAGTCACTTGTTTTGTAAATTGTTTCCGGTTCAGATTCAAAGAAAACTCTTAATAATTTCGATAGTTCATCAATTCTTGGTTGTTCAATTTTGTACCGTTTATTTTTCAAATTATAATCTGAAAATAACGCAACATCAAGAACAGGCTCACCCTTTTTAATCAGATAGAAATGTAAATAATCAGTTACGATGATATTATCAGACAGCTTTTTATAATTATCTAACTGTTTTGAAAGAAGAAACTTTTTCAGGTCTTCACCAATTTTCTTTGTTTCAATAAATCCGATTGTTAGTTGTTCCTTTGTTGTTACCTTAAAGTCAGGTCTTCCTTTATTGTTTTGTTTAGATGGTTCATGCTTGATGATAAGATCTCTTTTTATGATATCAGATTCGAATTCTTTTAAAAGGTTTTCAAGTGGGGTTCTGAAGGTCATTTCGGAACTCTCTCTATCAGACAAATAAAGCGTTTGTATGGATTTAAAGTAAGTTTGAAACATGATTTTTATATTTTTTTATTTAATATTTTATAAAATTTAAAAATGAATATATTAAATGAAAATAACTTTATTTATGCAGGTTTATTAGTATTAAGAACAACAATCTATCCAAAAAACATCAAAGCAACCTACTATTAATAATTTTTCTAATTATATTCTTTTCGCATACTCTTTCTAAATTAACAAATATAGAGTTCAATTCAAAAAATAAGTTCAATAGATTCATTATAACAAAATTCCCCTCTTTCTTCATAATCATTTCTATATCAATCAGATATTTATTAATTTGCTTTTTATTTTTTTTATCAATTTTGAAAATTCTGAGAAAGATAAATGAGTAAGATTAAGGTTTTGACGGCTACAGCCCTCTTCGATGGGCATGATGTTTCGGTTAATATTTTCAGAAGACTTTTGCAGGCGAGAGGAGCAGAGGTAATTCATCTTGGGCATAATCGTTCTGTAAGAGAAGTAATAACGGTTGCCTTGCAGGAAGATGTTGATGCCCTTTTAATTAGTTCCTATCAAGGCGGTCATAATGAATATTTTAGATTTCTTGTTGACGAATTGAAGAGAAACAATGCTGAAAATATGCTTATATTCGGAGGTGGGGGAGGGGTTATTCTACCTTCGGAAATTGAAGCCCTCGAAAAAGCAGGTGTTACAAAACTTTACCATGCTGTTGATGGGCAAAAACTGGGCATCACTGGTATAGCCGATGATATTATTAAAAGAATTAATGAATTCAGGCAAAGGACTAACGGCTACAAAATCATCGAACCCACCGAAGAATTAATATCCGAAAATTCTCCAGTCAATCATTTATCAATTGCCAGACAAATTTCCTTCATTGAAAATAATGTATCAAATCCTGAAAAAATAAGTAAAATCAGAGAAATTTACCAGCAATACGACAAAAATAAATCTCTGGTTATAGGTGTAACGGGAACTGGCGGAAGCGGAAAAAGCTCAGTTATTGATGAAATTATCGGGCGTTTTGTTTCTCTTACTTCGAATTTCAATATTGGGGTCCTTGCGATAGATCCAAGTAAATCCAAATCAGGAGGTGCCTTGCTTGGTGATAGAATCCGCTATAACCAGATTTATAATAACAGGGTTTATTTCAGGAGTTTTGCCACCCGAAGCAGCTATAACGAGCTAAGTATGGCTGTTAAGGATTCCATCAAAGTACTAAAAAGCTGTGGATTCGACTTAATATTTGTCGAAACCAGTGGAATCGGTCAGGGGGATAGCCGTGTTGCCGATATCAGCGATTATTCCATCTATGTGATGACCGCCGAATTTGGGGCTCCCACCCAGCTTGAAAAGATTGATATGCTCGATTTAGCCAATTATATTGTCATAAATAAATTCGAAAAGCGCGGCTCAGAAGATGCCTTGAGAGAAGTTAAAATTCACTATATCCGGACACATCAGTTAAAAGTGCCTCACAATGTCCCTCTGGACGAGCTTGAGCTTCCTGTTTATGCTACCTCGAGCAATCAATTCAATAATCACGGCATTAATAAATTATTCAAGGATTTGCTCAAACTCATACAAGAAGAAAAGAAGGGTGATTATGGAGTCAATCAACAACTTATTGATTTGCTTCCTACTTCATTGACCAAAGATTTTGGGCTTATTGATAATCGAAGAGTTAATTATCTCTCCGAAATTGCTGATACAATCAAAGACTATCATCAAACCACCGAAAGTCAGGCAAAAATTGCCTTCGATGCTCAGGCTATCAAGGAAACCATGGCTAATATCAATGACCCTGACACTCTCAAAATTCTTCAGGCTGCTTTCGATGAAAAATGGAACAAACTAAGTGAAGATTCAAAAAACAAAATCTTACAATGGGAAGAGCTAAAGAAAAGCTATCAGGTTGAAAAAATTAAATATAATATTCAGGGGAAAGAATACGAAATAGATTTGTATAATAAAAGCATTTGCGGCTCTTTTATCCCGAAAGTTGCCATGCCGGAATATAAATCATGGTATGAACTGCTAAAATTTCTTTATAAAGAAAACCTACCCGGCTATTTTCCATTTACTGCTGGTGTTTTCCCCTTCAAGCGAACAACCGAAGACCCCAAACGTCAGTTTGCCGGAGAAGGAGGTCCTGCCAGAACCAATAAAAGATTCCACTATTTATCTGCTAACGACAGAGCTAAAAGGCTTTCCACCGCTTTCGATGGAATCACTCTTTACGGCGAAGACCCGGCATTAGATCCAGATGTTTACGGTAAAATCGGCGAGAGCGGCGTCTCAATATGCACTATTGATGACATGGATGAATTGCTTAAAGGTTTCAACCAGACAGACCCGTTGACCTCAGTTTCGATGACAATCAATGCTCCCGCTCCAATTATGGTGGCTTTCTATTTCATGGTCGCTTTCAGACGTGAACTCGCAAAATTACCCGATAATGGAGCATCTCTCACGGATGAAGAAAAGGAAAGATTGAAAATTGAAACATTCCGAAAACTACGCGGAACCGTTCAGGCTGATATGCTCAAAGAAGACCAGGGGCAGAACACCTGCATATTCTCAATAGATTTTGCTATGAAAATGATTGGCGACTTACAGGAATATTTATCAAAGAACAAAATCACCAATTACTATTCACTCAGCATCAGCGGGTATCATATTGCAGAAGCCGGAGCAAATCCAATAACCCAGCTTGCCTTCACTTTAGCCAATGGATTTACCTACGTTGAATATTTTCTGAACCGCGGTTTAAATGTTGATGATTTTGCTCCAAATCTCTCATTCTTCTTCTCCAATGGGATGGATCCGGAATATTCTGTCATAGGCAGAGTGGCAAGAAGAATCTGGGCTATTGCTATGAAAAATAAATATGGTGCAAACGACAGAAGTCAGCGTCTTAAGTATCATATTCAGACCTCCGGACGCTCTCTGCACGCTCAGGAAATTGATTTCAACGACATTAGAACGACACTGCAAGGGCTTCTGGCTTTCTACGACAATTGTAATTCGCTCCATACTAATTCCTATGACGAAGCCGTAACAACCCCGACAGAAGAGTCTGTTCGCCGTTCAATGGCTATTCAATTGATTTTATCAAAGGAATTCGGTATGCTCAAAAACGAGAATCCAAATCAAGGCTCCTTTATCATTGAATTTCTGACCGATCTGGTGGAAGAGGCTGTCCTCGAAGAATTCAACAGTCTTTCCAGACGTGGCGGGGTTCTTGGTGCTATGGAAACTCAATACCAGCGTTCCAAAATTCAGGAACAGTCAATGTACTACGAGTCTTTGAAGCAGTCCGGTGAATATCCTATAATTGGAGTTAACACATTTATTAACGAAAATCCTCCAAATGTTTATGACAAAATGCAAATCACACGAGCATCCGAAGAGGAAAAACAAGAAAGATTGAGGCAGCTGAAAGAGTTCCACGAAAAGAACAAAGACAAAGTCCAAGATGCACTTAACAGATTAAGGGAAGTTGCTCTGACTCGCGGAAACATATTCGAAGAGCTTCTGAACACAGTTCAATACGCTTCAATGGGGCAGATAACCAGAGTCCTATATGAGATTGGAGGTAAATACAGAAGGGGTATGTAAATTTTTCCTTTCAAATAAGAACAAATTAATTGATTTTGTATTATTTTTTTATTAATTTGCCCTTTGCGGGCAATTCCAACTTGTTAAAGCAATTACTCATTGCTCGCATCTTTAGCTGTGCAGTTAATCAAGACTTAACTGCACGGCTTTTTTTTCTCCTGCTTTTTTATTCAAACAATCATAGGCTATCCCTCCTTTCTGTGTTTTTATTTTTAATTTTTTTCTGCTCATAAGTTAGCTAATATTCCAATCCGTGTAGTTTGTTTGTACTGAACCCTTTTCATTTGTTTTTCATCATAAATAATGTCAAGATTTATTATTATGCCAAAAAAAGACCAAATTTTAATTTGCAGAGAATTGAGCCATCTGCCTGAAAAAGCACTTACCTTTTCAAAAGTTTAAACTTATATTTATAATCTAATGAATTACCAACCTCGAAAGCTGTTCTTTCGCCCAGTTGCCAATCATTAATTGCTGACTGAGTCAGTGTTAATGAAACCCTCGTTTGAGAATAAACCATTAATGGCAAAAAAAAAATTTGATATGAATAATCATTAGGATAAAATTTATTTGAGTTCAATTATTTGATACACTATTGCCGACTAATTAAAAATAAAAAATCTAAAAACTTTTTCAGTTAATTCAATTAATAAATTAAGGAAATAACAACTAAAAGTACGAAGATAAATCTAAAATATAAATTTTCCAGCGTTTGATTTTAGATTTTATTAAAAGAAATAACTTTTTATCAATAAAGCCAATTATATTTGTTGATAAAATATCGTTTAAAGGCTGACTAACAAAAATTTGATGCTTTAAGTTTAACTGAAAATCATAAATTTGGATGATAAATGTGGAATCAGTATCGATATGATAAAGAAAAAAAATATATTCATCATAAACTGCATCTTCGAGATTATAATCTCTTAGAGTAATATTTAAATTTTTATTTATTATACTTTTTCTATTAATATCTGAAGTAAAACAAATAGAATTATTAACATCAAAATAAAAAAGTTCACTGTTGTTCATAGAAAAAAAATAGTCAACAGGCTTAAACTGCGTTATGTTTGAATCAATGCTCTTAAGAAAGTAATTGTACTCTAGATTATTGTCAGGGTAATCAACAGTTACAATAAAAAAAATTGAATCTAAATTCTTGAAATAAGGTTTTCCCCCCCAAGCTATTTGTTTGTTTATAGTCGGGAAGATTATTTTATCATTTACATAGTAGCTATTAATTATATTTTCATAATAAAAATAAGGTTGACTAGGTAAAATTAGTTTGATGATATAGTCGTTATTCTGCTCTATAGATACAATACAATAACTTATCTTAGTTACAAAAATTGAATCATTGCTATGTTTTGGATCTAATACCATCTTCCGAAAACCTGATACTACTTTAGTCAAAAAAGTAGGAGAATCAAAGCCATTTATCATGCAAATATAATCTACTATTCTTGGGCTTTGATTAATTAGATTTTCCCATAAATTTTGATGAATTGTATCTACAAAATGCTTATAAATAGTATCAGGAAGCAAATATCTATTTAAATACTTACCACTTGAAATATCATACTCAATTATTGCATCAAAACCACTTTCAAATAGAATTAACGTATTCTTTTCCTTATTAAAAGATAATTGTTTTATATTGTGAATTAAATAATCATCATCTTCTTCTAATGAAGATATATAGGTTAAAGATAATTTTATTGATAAGGAGGAATAATCCTTAATGAATTTTGTTATTTCATCAATATTTTTATTTATTGAGTCAGATTTATAAACGATCTTACCCTCAGGGGAAATTAAAAATAATGAAGGAAATTCTTCTAAACCGAAATTATTAATCAGAATACCATTATAATCTTCTGCAAACAAGCAATTTTTATAATATTTTCTGTAATTTAAAGATTCTTTCTTTGCATCTGTTTCGAAAACAACAAAAATGTTAAAGTTAATTTTACTTCTCTTAATATTATCAATTATTTTGTTAATGGCTGGATTAATACAAGTTACGCAATTTTTTAGAGAATTACCAATAACTATTGATGGAATATTAGGATTATAATTCTTATTTTCATATCCCCATGCATTAATAATGTGAGAAACATTAGTATCATTTGTTTTATAAGAGAAGATTAAGAAAGGTGAGATTAAAAACCACAAGATTATTATAGTCTTCATAATTTGTTCTTTTTTTCAATTAAATAAAATTGAGGGGCTATTTAAGTTTAGCCCCCTTCATATTAATAATTTTGTATAGCTTGTAGCCAAGTACTAAAAACAGTAAATTCTTGAGTGTCATCGTATAAATCAACATCCCCCGATTTTACTTCGGAATCATAATATAAATCTATACTTTTATATCCGATTCCATTTAAAGTTAACTGGTCTATAACAAAGAACACATTCAATTCAATAACATTATCGGAATCAATGACTTTTTTCTTTGAACACTCCTGGTCGGTACAAGGTTCTGTTCCGCAAGGATGATATAAACCTGTATGCCAAATTGTACCGTCAGTAGTGAAACATTTTCCATCGTCTCCAATACAACAGAAATATCTTGTAACACCAGTTTTAGTCCTCGCTAAACCAATTTCGCTCATAAATGCCGAGATGATAAATATAATTATTAATAAATTCATAATCTTTTTCATTTTTTTTCCTTTCAAATAAGAACAAATTAATTGATTTTGTATTATTTTTTTATTAATTTGCCCTTTGCGGGCAATTCCAAACTTGTTAATGCAATTACTCATTGCTCGCATCTTTAGCTGTGCAGTTAATCAAGACTTACCTGCACGGCTTTTTTTTCTCCTGCCGTCAGTTCATACAATCATAGGCTATCCCTCCTTTCTGTGTTTTATGATTTTTTAATTAGCTATAGTACAAAAAACTTTTTTCAATTTTGTCACTGCTCTTAATATATAATACAATTTCAAGAAAAAAAGTGACATTATTTTTTTCGTCTTTTATTGGCATTATATTTGCGGGGGGGGGGACATTTAATAATAATCTAATTTTTGCTTTCAACCTTTTATGTCTCTGTTTTATAGCACTTTCAGTTTCATTTAAATATACCGCGATTTCTTTTAGTGTCATTCCATCTGAATAATGCATATCGAGTAATTTATGTTCGTCAGGTGATAATTTATCTAATACAGAAATTATATTTAAATACTGACTCATAAATTCATCTTCATTGTCTTTATCTTCATTATCTTCATCTTTTGAATATAGATAGTCAGTTATTTGGTGTTGGCTTCTTTCTTGTATTTTTTCTTTTTTTCGTAGGTTTCTTATTTTATTTTTTAGTGATTTGTTAATATAATTCTTAACTAGACTAATTTCTTTACCATCGAATTTGTCTCTATTTTCAATAACATTAAGTATTATATCATATAGAAAGTCTTTTATGTATTCATAATCATGGCAAGTATAATCAATATTATCTATTTCTTCATTCTTGATAATAAAAAGATGCTCCATTTTCGGTGGGATAAAGTTCTTATTGCTATTTTTTTCCGATTTCAATAGTTTTATCCTGTAAGGGTAACAGAAGTTTTTTTTTATTGGAATCAGGTGTAATATAAAAAAAAATAAGAAATAAAAAAAATTACTTTCCTGATTTTGTTCTGTTGTCGGGTTTGCAGAGCAACTGGCAATTTTCTGTTACTGTTTTTCCGCCTTGATGCCATGGAATTATATGGTCGGCTTCCATTTGATCCAATTCAAAATGCTTTTTGCAAATTGGACATATACCTTGCTGCTGTTCATAGACTTTTCTTTCAACCATAGCCCACGAACTTACTCGTGGGATTAATTTTTATACCATAGCCAACGAATTTATTCGTGGGATTGAATGATTCAATATTTTTATTAATAATGATTTTAATCATTTATTCAATTTTATTTTTGTTAAAATTTTTATGAACCTTGATAATTTTATCGAATTCTTCCTGAAATGTTAATTTTCGATGATGCTCTTTCTGATTTCTGATATATTCAAATACTTTCTCAACAATTGATTCGCTAACGGAATAAACGGCACTTCCACTTTGCCATGAAAATTTAACTGGTAGAAATTGATTCTGATTGATAAAGTGTGATGAACTACCTTTTATTTGTTTGATAATATCGGTAATTGAAACTTTCGGATTTTGCAGGAAAAGACAATGAACATGGTCTGGCATTCCGTTAATAATTCTTAAGGGACATTCCAAATCAATGAATTGTTGCCGCAAATAATTATAAATTTTATTTTCAAAAGGAGGTAAAAATAAGTTTTTGTCTGTCTTTGACAGCCCAAATTGCATGTAACCAGATTTTATAAAATGAATGTGACATTATTTTTTTTAAACCATTGAATTGGTTATGAATATTGTTTTTTATTTCTCCCATGAATAAATTCATGGGCTATGTTATTTTTTTTTCTGTTTGGTTATTGCTCTGTGCAGCAGTAAAGAATAATATGAAAGAAAGATACTTATTTCACAACTGTAAATTGCTTTGATAATATGGTCTTTTCCCCTTTGAGTCGGGCAAAATAAATGCCTGTAATATTTGCAGTAGAATTGATATTAAAATTATATTCAAAATTTGCTTTTAATTCGCCATCGAATAATTCTTTGATGAGCCTTCCATTAATATCAAAAATCTCAATTTTGCAGCGGTCATCATACTGAAGCAGAACGCTCAGTGATATTTCATTATTATTATTGTTGATTTTGAGAATTTGGTTTTCGCTTTCTGTTTCGTCAATATCATCGGGTTCTGTGGATTTACTCCAATTGTATGGATAGCTTCCTTTGATGTTATATTTTTTATCAAGGAAATCGTAAACCGTTTTCGAAGATGAAGAGCTATTGCAATCATTCATCAAGATTATTTCGGAAATTAATCCGGAAAAATGATAACCGCAGGTTACACCTGTAGCAAAATCGTGAAACCTTGTTCCTGTTGATGATCCACCAATCCCTGTCAAACTTAAATCACAGATAATCCCTGGGAAATTTTTATAATCAGTAGCAAAACCATCAAGAATCCCCCTGAATTTTGAACCATCATATTCAAGTTGGGCAAGATGTAGCCCGGGACTGATTTTATATTTCAAAAATTCCTTTTTCCATTCTTTATACATACCAAAATAAATGTTGTCGGGTGGGTCAATATAAATAGAAAAACCTGATACAGCTCCTCCAGCTTCAAAAATAACTTGTTTTCTGTTTAATTCTTCGCAGTAGAACACAATAGATAGTGTTTTTTTTGTATTATCTTCAAATTCTAAATTAGTAGTTATTAGTTGATTATAATTGAGAGTAATAATATCTTCATCTCCAAAATTTGTGTTGCCCTCAAATTTAAGCGAAGGAAAGCCATTGATGCCGTCTTTTTTGTATTCTGGCATTCTTGATGGCTTAATTTGAATAGCTAACAGTCTATTTAATGATTTATCAAGCCATTGATTAACGTGCAGATTTTCATCAGCTTGAATGTTATCTCCCGAGAGCCATAGTGCGATATATTGATATAATGTTTTTGGAAAAATATTATCATCATACTGTAATTGATAATAACTGGAGCTTAGTTTATTTTCTTCCAGCAAATAATTCTGGAATTGTGAATATGATGCATTTATAGAAGTTAAGAAAGTAATTGTAATCAAAATTGTAATATAAAAAGCTTTCATCCCAAAACCTTTGATATACTTATGAAATAAACAATCCTTAGTAATATATTTCATCATCCGTGCAAAGGTAGTATCGGCAGTTGTTCGAATACTTTTAATAATTGAAGAAAAATTAATTTATAGTTAACTTTAATTTTTCACTTGACTTTAATATTTTTTATTATTTTTGTAGTTGACATTAAAAATATTTTATAATATAAAATTATATATGACACAAAATTTAGATATAACTTTAAGAGAAAAGAAAGCTGCACATATAAAACACGGATTACTGGTTGCAGCTTCAAATAGAATGCTCGAGAAATCCTTGGATGAAATATCCGTTAAAGAGCTATGTGATGACGTTATGATATCAGAAGGAACTTTCTTCAACTATTTTCCCAGAAAAACTGATTTGCTGATTTATTATGTTCAGCTTTGGTCAATTGAGGTCAGCTGGCGGGTAACACACGAATTCAATTTTTCGACTCAATTTGAATATATATGTGAAATATTTAGATTAACCGCTGAAAAATTCATTCAAGGGTTCAAAATAATGAAGGAAATCATTGCTTTATTTGCTGTTACCCAGCCAAATTACGATACAATCAAACTGACCAGAGCAGAATTAGTTCAGGCATTCCCGAACTTTGTAGGAATTGATGAAGTTGAACCTTTGCCGTTTTACGAAACATTTCGACCATATCTCTTGAAAGCAGTTAATAATGGAGAACTGCCCCGTAACTCTGATTTGAAGATTATTGAGTTGGGTTTATGGTCAATTTTTTTTGGTGTTCCACTTTTGATACCAATGGAAAAAGTTGAGATGATATCCTATCTATATAGGATTGAATTGAACATTTTCTGGGATGGATTAAAGAAAGAAAAATAATAAAATTTAAAATAAATACTAAAGGTAAATTATGAGAAATATAGCAATTTGTATGTTATTTATTATAATAACATTTCAAGGCATTGCATTAGCGCAGGAGAATAACGGTTTACCACGGCAAACAATCAAAGGCAAGGTGTTCAATAAAGTTAATAAATTGCCAATTGTCGGTGCATCAGTCTCAATCCTTGGAACTAAATATGGGAATTACACAAATAAAGATGGAAGTTTCAAAATTGAAAAAGTTCAGGTTGGTAGGTACACAATACGAATTACTGCAGTCGGTTACGAACCTATGCAATTCAATATAATATTGAATTCCGGAAGCGAATTGAATCTAAATATTGAGTTGATTGAAAGCTTTGTTCAAACTGATACGGTTTATGTATCAGCTGTCAAAGATAAATTTTCGCCGAATAACGAAGCCGCTCTTGTTAGTTCTGCTATGTTCACAATTGATGATGCACAACGATTTGCTGGCAGCAGAATGGACGTTGCTCGAATGGCACAGAATTTTGCAGGGGTTCTGGGGGCTGATGACAGAAGAAATGATATTATTATACGTGGAGGGTCGCCCACAGAGCTTTTGTGGAGGCTCGATGGGCTTGACATACCGAATCCGAATCATTTTGCTACCCAAGGAGCAACCGGTGGACCGGTAAGTGCCCTGAATTCTAATCTACTGGATAATAGTGATTTCTTCACCGGGGCTTTTCCAGCAGAATATACAGGGAAAATGTCCGGTGTTTTTGATATAAAACTGAAAAAAGGCAATAATGAAAAGTATGAATTTCTTGGTGAATTTGGTTTCAACGGCATTGAATTAGGGGCACAGGGACCACTTCCGGTCCTTAAAGGTTCGTTTATTGCCAATTACAGATATTCATTTCTGGATTTGCTCGATAAGATTGTGGATTTTGGGTTTGCAGGAATACCAAGATACTCCGATTTTACAGCAAAATTTGACTTACCCATAAATAATGACAATAATCTCTCTGTTACAGCATTCCTCGGTACGAGCGATATATTCATTCAGGATAGTAAATTGGATACTGTATATACCGGTGATTTTGATATCAAGAACGGCACTGATTTAGCTTCTATAGGTATAAACTGGTACCATAGCTTTTCTGACAAAATATTTGGAGAAATGATTTTAGGCTATGTCTATGGAAGATACAGAAATGAATTAGATTCAATAACAACTGATAACAACAATAAGGTTCTCAGTCTGGATAAATGGTTTTATGGTAACTCCTCCGAAGGTTATTACACATTAAAATATAATTTAAACTATTCCCCGAACAGACAAAATTATTTTACAGCTGGCATTGAAGCACGATCACCATTTTATCGTTTAAGGGAAGAAAGATTTACCGTAAGAGGTTTCGGAAAAAAACCCTGGAACCTTGATAAAACCGGAAATAGTCTTCATTTTTTGTCATATATAAACTGGAATTGGAGAATAACCCAAAGCATAACACTCAATACAGGTTTAGCCGGTCAATATTTTGATTTAACCAAAAAATCAACGATAGAGCCAAGAATTGGATTTTCATATAAAATTGATGACTTCAGCAGCATAAATCTTGGCTATGGTATTCACCGACAAATCTTGCCGCTACTTACTTATTTTTATTCCGATGATAACAAAAATCTGGATTTTATGCAATCAATTCATTATGTTGCTGGTTATTCATATAATATAGCATCAGATGCAATTATTAAAATTGAAGGATATTACAAAGATATATCAAAAGCTCCGGTCAGGAAAGATAAAAAAGATTCGTGGTCTTTTCTTAATAGTGGAGTCAATTTTGGCTTAATTGGTGGACAGGATGAAGCTTATATCAGTGAGGGCATAGGCAGGGCTTATGGAGCCGAATTATCCTTGATCAAAAATTTTGCAAATGCTTATTATTTAATGACGACAGCCTCCTATGTCCGTCAACAATATAAAGGCTCGGATGGTGTATTTAGATTTGGTGCTTTTGACAATATTTATATTTTAAATATTTTGGGTGGGTATGAAGTAGTGATTAGTCCGAGCTTTTCAATTGAAATTTCAGGCAAATATACTATTGCAGGTGGAGCTCCATATACTCCAATAGATGTAGAAAGGTCAATCCTAACAAAAGAGACGAAATTTATTGACAGCCTTGCCTATTCTCTCCGAAATGATCCATATTCAAGATTTGACATCAGAATTGATTTTCGAAATAATTTCAAAAATCTTGCTCTTGTGAGTTACCTTTCAATTGAGAATATGTTTAACACAAGAAATATCTGGTTCCGTTGGTTTAATCAGCAAAAAGGAGCAGTAACCGAGATTCCCCAGCTTGGATTTTTCTTTGTGGGTGGTATAAGAATTGAATTTTAAGATTTTTTTATTATAAATATGAAAAGAAAATGAGAATAATAACTGATGATATTGATTTTGCTAAAAGGTACTATCCAGATTTAGATTATCATAGAATAAATGAGAATCAGTCAGAATTTGATTTAAATTTTGTCAGAAAGCATTTTTTTGAAAATGATAATATATATATTTCTAATCTCGAACATGATTTTTGGAACCAATGTATTATAATCAAAGAAGCACAAAAATCCCAATATGATATTCTAATTGAACTTATGGGTAAAAATCAAAAATTAGTTGAAAATACAATCTGTCTGACTGGTATAAGCAAAAAATTGCACGGTTTCAGAAACCGTCCATGGAAATCAGAATTGGGTAACATTCATCTTTCGTTTTATTTAAAACCTGATATTGAAGTTGAAAATCCCACTGCGGTTTTTTTAGCACTTGCAGCTGTTTCAACATTAAAAGCCATTCGTAAATCAGGGAAATTTAAGATTCAACCAATGATCAAATGGGTTAATGATATATTTTTTGATATTTCCAAGGTGGCTGGAGTACTTGCTCATACTGTCCAGATGAAGCGCGAAATTAAAGGTGTTGTGATTGGTATAGGAATTAACGTAAATTCAATACCAGAAGTTGAACCAACGAAATTTGTGCCTTCAATAACAAGTATAAATGAACAAATTAAGGGAGATAAAATTACTGAAATCGTTACATTTAATCATCTAATTGATGAGATAAAAATTAATTATGAATTAGTGCTAAAAGGTCAAAGTGATTTAATTATCGAGGAGTATAAGAAGAATTCGATGCTCTTAGGAAAGAAAGTCAGAATATGGTCAGATCCAATAATCAATGAAGAACCGAAAATTCTTCACGAAGGAATTGTTACAAAAATTGGGAACAGTCTTGAGTTGTTCATTGATAATTTAGATGTACCAATTATTAATGGTCGCCCGGAAGTAATGAATTAAATCATACTCTAATCTATTTTTCTTATTTTTGTATTGAAGAAAATAAATGAATTTATGATTAGAGTTGGAATAGTATTAATTTTTATAATTTTCGGAACTGTTAATTCACAGCAGTGCTTTGATGATATTGTTATTGATGGTTCTGAAAATATTGATAGATACGGAATTGATTCAACAGGAAATTGGTGGGCAGTAACCAAGCCTTATACCAATAGATTCAGATTGTATGTCAATGGAAAACAATCAGACATTTTTTCAGGTATTCAGGATATTCGGTTTTCAAGAGATGGTAAAAGGTGGGCGTGTTATGCAAAAGATGATGGTAATTATTGGCATCTGCTGACAAATGACACTACTCTTTTTCTTAAAGCTTTTAAAGTTGGGCAGTTATTCTTTACTCCAGACTCAAAAAATTTATTCTTTACATATACAACTGAAAACCGACAAATTCTTTCGGGCAAAATTGAAAGCAACGGTATAGTAAAGTTTGGTTCTTCCAAAGATTTAGATTTGCCTGACGCTACAACAATGTATATTTCTTTAGATACAAAAAGAAAAGCTGTTATAACTAGAAGAGATGGTGGGTTTTATATCAGGATTGGGAATAATCAAGGACCAAGATTTGACGCATTAAAAGCTATAGGATACTGGAATGATGGTTCTTTTCTCTATGCTGCTAAACTCGGTAATAGTTGGGAAATATTCAAAGATTTTGAATCAATCACTGAACCTTTCAATAGAATCATTGACTCAAAGATGAATCCAGAAGGAACTATTGCTGCAATAGCTATTGAAAGAACTAAAAACGAGCAGATAGTTCTTACAATAAATGATAAATATTATGAACCCCTTTTAAGCAGGGTTTATGATTGGGTTGGCAATATAGAAATTAATCCTGTTCTTGAAATGGTTGCTTTCAAAGCAAAAAAAAATAATCAATTTTTTATCGTATATAGCAATACTGAATATGTTGCAGGAGATAATTCAACAAAACCACTTTTTACATTTGATGGAAAGGATATTTATTTTTTAGGTTGTGATTTGGATTGCTATGTGAATATTAACGGAAGACGCTATACTATGAATTCTGAAGTTGACTTGACAGGTAATTTTGTTAAAAAGCCAGGTGAACCTTCAATTGCTTTCACAACAAATTCGGCTCTTGTTATTCGAAATCTTGAGAAAAATACTTTGTCTGCAAGTAAAATGATGGACAAAATGTCCGATCCAATTTATAACTGGAAAAAAGAAAGATACGAAGCTCTTGGCATATTTGGTAACAGACTTTATTTTATATATTGTAAATAGTAAAATTTGAAAGAATATGAATCGAATTATTTATAACATATTAATTCTTTTTCTGGGGTTTGTTTTTTTTTCATGTAATGACAAAGATAAAACTGAAGAAAATCTTATCCCAGATTTAGATAGAAATCAAACTGAAAGAAAACTCGATAATTCTGTTGATTCGCTCGCACCACGGATTTTAAAATATGACCCAAAAACCACATTTGCAGGTCAGGATTTTAATGTTCACGATGGTAAATCGGTCATCTGGATGGAAGTTAAGAATCTAAAAAAATCCGTCATTGTTGTTTGGGAGGGCAGACAATTACCTGCTGATAAAAATCCTGAATTAACTCTTCTTTCTTTTGTTGTTCCTAAAGAATTATATTCTGAGCCAGGATCATATGAAATATATTTGCTCGACACAGAAACCGGGCTAAAGTCCAAGAATGTTTACTTTACTGTGCAATAGAATCATCAAAGAAACCGAATGAATATTAAAAGCACCTATGAATGGATAATGTCAGACGAAAAGAGGAAGTTCACTTTTTTTGTTTTGGCTTTGTATTCTTTCAATGTAATTATAAAAATTATTTTCTCTTTTTTTGTTCCTGGACCTGAAATACTCGGAGATGAAGTCTATTACAAAGACTTAGCATGGGCATTTTATCATCTTGATATATACAAGATAAAAATCGCAAAAATTCCATATGTCTATCCCTTTATTCTTGCCCCATCATTCCTTGCTGGTGATAATTTTCATATAGTTATGTTAATAATTAATGCTTTTCTATCATCTACTTTGGTTTTTCCTGTATGGTTGTTATCCAGAATGTTCCTTGATAGAAAAGAAGCAATTTATCCTGCAATTATTTCAACATTTTTACCTTATCATTACACATTCCCTCAAACTGTTATGACAGAGAATTTATTTTTTCCGATGTTTGTTATGACAGTTTATGCTTTTTTCAAAGCGAGAAACGAACTCAAAGAAAAATGGGTTATCTTATTTGGTGTATTATTAGGTCTGTCCTTGATAACCCGTGATCAGGGTTTTGCAATACTTCCCGCCTTTTTCTTAATTTGGTGGCTTCCGAATGAAGAAAAAAGCCCAAAACCAATAAAAATATTCGGCATCCGTATCTGGTTATTTGTCCTGGCAACTTGTATCGCCATAATAGCATTTTTCCCTCAGGTATTATTAAAAACGAGTGGAGATGTCGTTGAATTTGTTACCCGAAAAGCTTCTGGTGCTCCCGTTGCAGTTGTAACCAGAACGGGTGCCATAGCTTATAATCCTTATGAACTTAGAGCGATAATTATCGTAGTTTATCTTTTCTACCTCTTTTTATCTATTGCACCTTTCTTGATTGGTATCTTGCTTAAACCAGTTAATTCGTTCAGGGCATTTATCAGTAAAAAAGAGAACGTCTATTTATTTTTTATAATAATAATGACAGGATTGTTTCTCTTTGTTATATTAAGGACAGCATACAATCCCTACTACCTTGAGAATTATTATTTACTTGCAAGATATACTTTCTATGTTGGAATATTCTGGCTTATATATGCTTTTGTTGCTATTAAGAAATTTTCCGAATTAAATCTGAATAAAAATAATCTAATATTAAGACTTATTTTAGCTTCAATTTTTAGTCTGGCTATCATTTTAGTATCATATTTCGGTTTAATAAAGGGTTCAATTTGGAAATTAAGCGAATTCTTTATTTTAAGGTTTAATGCTCTGGATGTATATATCTATAAACAACACTGGTTTTTAATCATTTATGCTGTTTTTACTGTTTTTGTTATCTCTTATCTAATCTATAAAAATCAGAAAAAGGCTGTAATCTATATGTTTGCTGTCTCTTTACCTTTGTATTTATTTGCTTACATATATGCATTCGGCGATTTAGCGGCAAAATATGGAAAACCTGAATGGGGTTTAGGTTATATACCCGGAAAAAAGCTTTATCAGGCATATAAAGACAAAATACCTTACGGCAACAGGATAATTGTTTATAATGGAATCAGTTGGTGTAGCGATGTTTATTTATATTTTATTCTCGGATTCTGGGCTAATAATGGGGAATATCCCCATAGAATTGATGTCCGAAGCAAGGATGATCTTTATAGGAGATTTACAAAAATTTTGAATAATGTTTTCCTCAGAAAGCAGCTTGGTCTGTGGTTTGTTACTGAAAATATGGTTCCAATCGAAATAAAAAATCTATATGATCCATTTATTATTTTAGGTGAGGGACTTTTCATTACTGAAGCCAAGGAGGATTCTGTTATCACTACCCAAAAACCTAATTTGCTCAAAGAATATTCTACCGAAAATTATAATATTTATAAAATTCCTTTTGATTTAACAAGAGTCAGAACAGATGTAACTACAAAACCTACAGAATTCTTTAAAATTAATTCAATATTTCCTGATACTATTTCTGTCCCAAAGGACTCAGTCAGTTTTTATATTTATCTCAAGACAGAAAATCATAACGATAATACTTTGGTTGTTATCAACGAAACAACTGTTAAAACACTAAATACCTATTATACAAAAGATTACCTTATAGCAACTTTTCCGTCAAATTTCCTTAAACGCAGGAAAAGTAATCGTTACGAGATAAGACTTTATGATAATTTAGAAAATGTTAAATCTGAGCCCGTTTATTTATACGTGAAATGGTTAACAAAATAAAAATAATCAATGTGGTTGGGGCAAGACCAAACTTTATGAAAATTGCTCCTTTAATGAAAGAATATTTGAAATATGATTCAATCAAACCTATAATTGTTCATACCGGTCAGCATTACGATGCTAATATGTCAGACTTATTTTTCAATCAATTGCAAATTCCAGAACCTGACATTTCACTTGGAGTTGGCTCTGATTCACATTCAAAGCAAACTGCAAAAATTATGGAAAAGTTCGAGGATGTCTGCCTTGATGTTAAGCCTGATGCCGTTCTTGTTGTAGGTGATGTTAATTCAACCATGGCTTGCTCCCTTGTTGCTTCGAAAATGGGGATAAAAATTATTCATCTGGAAGCAGGTTTGAGAAGCTTCGACAGGACTATGCCCGAAGAAATTAACAGGCTTGTAACCGATGCTCTTGCCGATATATTGCTTACTCCATCGAAAGATGCTGATGATAACCTAATAAAGGAGGGTATTCCTGAATCAAAAATTTTCTTTGTCGGTAATATTATGATTGATACCCTTTTTCAATTTTTACCAATTGCCGAAAAATCGAAAATTCTTGATGATTTAAATATAATCAAGAACAGTTATATTTTGGTTACTCTTCACAGACCTTCGAACGTTGATATACAAGAAAATCTCACAAAAATCATCAATGCTTTCGAAAGTATTCAAAAAAATATCAAAACTATTTTTCCTATTCATCCGAGAACAAGAAATAAACTAAAAGAATTCAGATTGAACGATAAGGTTAAATCATTTAAAAATCTGATTTTAACTGATCCCATTGGTTATCTGGATTTTCAAAAATTAATGATAAATGCAAAGCTTGTTATTACTGATTCAGGTGGTATTCAGGAAGAAACTACTGCCTTGAAAATTCCTTGTATAACCGTCAGAGAAAACACTGAGAGGCCTATTACAGTCATTGAAGGTTCAAACGAAATTGTAGGTTTGGATATGAATAAACTCTTATATTTAACGGATAAAGCTCTAAAAAATCAATGGAAAGAGAGCAAAATACCAGTTTTTTGGGATGGAAAAACCAGCCAAAGAGTTCTAAAAGTTTTAACAAATTACTTCGTTAAATAAAAATTATATGGAAGTAAACAGTATAACAGAGTTATTTTCTGGCGAAAGCAATTTTATCGCCAATGCTGCAAATCTTTGTGCATATATTTATCATAATTATCCGAATATCAATTGGGTTGGGTTTTATTTTCTATCCGGAAATGAACTTGTTCTTGGTCCGTTTCAGGGTAAAATTGCCTGCATTAGAATACCAATCGGCAAAGGAGTTTGCGGTACTGCTGTGATTGAAAAAAAAGCAATAATTGTTCCTGATGTTCATAAATTTCCCGGTCATATTGTCTGCGATTCTGATTCTCAGAGCGAAATGGTTATTCCTCTTTTTTTCGAAGGAAAAATTTTTGGTGTACTTGATATTGATAGCCCTATCAAAAATAGATTTAATGAGGAAGATTTAAAAATATTTCAATCCTTTTTGCGAAATTTGTGTGAGGCTACGGATATTAATAAAGTTATAAATTATTACAGCAATGAAAATTAAAAAAGCATTTAAATTTATAATTTTATGTGTTTTTATTTCATATAACACAAATGCTACTTTTATTATTAATGAGGTGCAACCTGCACCGATTAACTCTGAGCCTGAATGGGTCGAATTATATAATTTTCAAGACAGTGATTTTATTTGTAATGGATGCCAAATCAATGATGCAACAAATTCAAAAGTAACAATCCCTGATTTTACTTTAAAATCAAAGAAATACGCATTATTGACAAAAGATACAGTTGCCTTAAAAATTAGAAGAAAAATTCCTGATGATTGTCTGATAATTCAGGTCAATAAATTACCAACTTTTAATAATACAAGCGATCAGATTGTTATCAGTAAGAGTGATTTATCAATTATTGATTCGGTTTATTATGATATGAAGTGGGGGAAAACTGGTATATCTTTAGAGCGAATAGACTGGATGGTACCAGCAATTTCCCAGGATAACTGGGCGGCTTCATGTGCTTCTGACAGTGCAACTGCCGGTTATGAAAATTGTAATGCTATAAAGGAATTTTCAATTCAAATTACATTTTCAAGGGATTTAAACAATAACATCATTTTTAATTTCTTAAACACTGGAAGAAAAAATCTGTCATTTTTCAATTTTGAAATTTCTGCTGATTTGAATCGTAATAATCACTTTGAAATAGATGAAATAATCCTCATTGGTTCTCAAATGGCTTCTTCAAAAGAGAAAAGTTTTCAAATGGTTGTTCAGTATGATCCCATTTCTGCAAAATTATCCAATAAAGGGAATTACAAATGTCTTTTAACTATTTTAACAAATAACAAAAATGATACTCTTGCAAGATATTATTTTGACTTATATAACAGCTATCCCTTTAATTCCATTACATTTAATGAGATAATGTTTGATGTATCAAAAAACAATTCAGAATATTTGGAATTATATAATTCAACATTAGATACAATTAATTTTAAAAATTGGTTTATTGCTAATAAACAAAACAGAATAAAAAGTGATACTTTTAGAATAAACGACTCTGTGATTATTGAACCGAAAAGTTATTTTTTGTTTGCTTTAGATACAACAATTTTTAATAAATTTCCTGAGTTGATTGGAGCAAAAAATGTCCTTGCTAAACATACAGGTTTTAATTTGCTTGCTGCTGGGGATAAACTAATAATAGCTGATCCAAGCGGTATAATTATGGATTCAGTTAATTACGATCCCTCGATGCACCTACCATCACTTAGCAATACTAAAGATGTTAGTTTGGAAAAAATCAATGTTCATCTGAAATCTTTTGAAAGAAAAAGCTGGACTTCTTCACGGAATGAAAAAGGAGGGACACCTTCAAAAGAAAACAGTATTTATCAGATTATTAATCCCGATGGTTTTTTAGTTGCTAAACCAAATCCATTTTCACCTTTTAGCCCCGGAAATCATTCTCAAACCGAGATTCAATATGAATTACCTTTTAAAGATGCTCTGATTAATATTAAAATATTTGATACGGCTGGTTTCCTTGTTTATGAACTTGTTAATAACGAAATATCATCATCTGTCGGTTCAATTCAATGGGGCGGTAAATCAAAAAACGAACAATTATTACCACCGGGACAGTATGTTGTTTTACTTCAAGCATCTGATATCGAAACAAATAAAATCTGGGAAAGTAAAATTGTTGTTGTTATAGGAAAATGAACTTCAGTATAAAACAATTTTTTTCTGGATTGCTTAGGGTTTTACATTTACTCAGTTTTGCTGAAAAGCTAAGATACAGATATTTCTGGATAAAGTATTTCTTTAAAAATAAAAAATATAAACTAAATAACCCTGAATTAATCTATCCCCCGATAAATTTGGTTTATGAAACCTTTGGAAGAACAAGCTACGAGCTTTTCTTTGAAAGCGGAAAAAAAGCGGCAAAGAGTATAAAGAAAATCTATACTTCACTCTCTGATAATCAAACTCCAACTATTCTTGAATGGGGCTGTGGTGTTGGTAGAATTATTTCTAATTTAAAAAGTGAATTCCCCAATTCAAAAATATATGGAAGCGATGTTGATGAGAAAATGATAGATTGGTGTAAGAAAGTATATCGGGAAATAATTTTTACAAAAAATGATTATCATCCTCCGACAATTTTCTCAGATGATTATTTTGATTTTGTTTATGCTCCTTCTGTTTTTACTCACCTGACAGAAATATATCAAAGAGAGTGGCTCGCAGAAATTTTAAGGATTCTAAAACCCGGGGGATTGTTCCTTTTTACTGTTCATGGGGATTATTATGCCAAGAAAAAACTGACAAGCTCCGAAATGAAAAAATATGATTCAGGTGAGATAGTTGTCAGGGCTAATGTTAAACTTGGCTCGAGGATAATGGCTGTTTTTCAGGGTGAGAAATTTATGATGAATGTTCTTCTCAAAGATTTTAACGTTGTCAAACATATCAAAGATTCAGAGTATCAAATTGCAGGAAGTCAGGAAATATGGGTCATAAAAAAATAATCTTATGAAAAAAAGGAATGAATTATAAAAAGGAACTTTTTGGAATTTGTTTTCAATCAAATAATAAGATATTTTTGTTTTTTATTTTTTTTATTTAGTATTTAGATTGCTTATATCAAAAATAACGCTAAAAAGTTTTCTAAAAGATATTTTTAGAAACAGACATTTAATTGCCGAATTGACAAAAAGTGATTTCAAGACCAACTATATTGGCTCTTTCTTTGGACTTTCTTGGATTGTCATCCAACCTCTTGTTCTAACATTTATTTTCTGGGTTGTTTTTGTTGTTGGTTACAAAGCCAATCCAATCGAAGGAATATCATTTGTGCCGTGGCTTTTGTGTGGTTTATTGCCATGGAATTATTTCAGCTCTTGTTTATCAATCAATACAAATATTATAACTCAAAGTGCTCATCTTCTTAAAAAATTCAAATTTAATATTTCATTAATGCAAATAGTGAAAATACTGTCAGCGTTAATAGTTCACATTTTTTCTTTAGTAATATTAATAATATTCTTTCAGGTCAAGATATCTCCAATTCATATATCAATATACTGGTTGCAGGTTATCTACTATTTGATTGCACTGACTTTCTTATTATGGGGAATGAGCTTGATTTTGGGAATACTTCAGGTTTTTTTTAAAGATACCACACATATTTTATCTTTGATTTTGCAAATGGGTTTTTTCTTAACGCCAATTTTCTGGAATCCTCATATAATACCAGAACAATATCTGTTTTTATTCAAGCTCAATCCATTGTTTTATATTATTAATGGTTACAGAGATAGTTTTTTATATAAAATTCCATTCTGGTCAGATATAAATTCTACAATTTATTTTTGGTTTGCAACGTTAATTCTGTTTTTAATTGGGTATTTTCTCTTTAAAAAGTTAAGCCCCAAATTTGCTGATGAACTTTAGAGGATGATAATGCAGGCCATTAAGGTTGAAAATTTAACTAAGATATATAGACTTCAGGATATTGCAAATAGTAAACTTAAGGATACTTTCAAATTTCTAAGAAAAAAGCATCAAAAAGAATTTTATGCCTTAAAAGATGTAAGCTTTAATGTTCAGAAAGGTGATGTTGTCGGGATTATCGGAGTTAATGGCTCTGGAAAATCAACTTTGCTGAAAATTCTTACTGGTGTTCTTCAGCCAACTTCTGGAACGGTAACTATTGAAGGCAAGGTTTCTTCCATTATCGAATTAGGCACAGGGTTTAATCACGAACTCACAGGAATCGAAAACATTTATCTTACTGGCTCACTTCTTGGCTTTTCCAAATCCGAAATTGAAGAGAAGATGGATGAAATAATCAAGTTCGCTGATATCGGGGATTTTATTAAGCAGCCCGTTAAGATTTATTCAAGTGGTATGGTTGTTCGTCTTGCCTTTGCTATTGCGGCTAATGTCGAATCTGATATTTTGATTATTGATGAAGCTCTTGCAGTTGGTGATGTTAAGTTTGCTTTTAAATGTATAAACCATATGAACAGGCTTGTTAAAAAGGGAACTACTATCCTTTTAGTTACTCACGACACTCAAACCGTTAAGAGTTTTTGTAAAAGGGCTATCTGGCTTCACGAAGGACAAATTAAAATGGACTCAGACACTCAATCCGTTACCTCTAAATATATCAGATTTCTCTTTGAACATGAACTAAAAATGGAATCCGACCAACCTGATATTGATGAGCAACTCGAAATATCCGATGTTTATGAAAATCTTGATGAAAACGATGCTTCCAGTCCAAAAATACCTGATTCTTATGAATTCAAATCAAACGACTGGTTCTTTGCGAAAAGTAAGGATTTTGAAGTAAAAACAGATAATGGCTTGCTTTTAATAAATTCTCATAGTTCTGAGGATTTTCATCATCTTTTTCTGGGTTCTTCTGCTCCAAATAAATTACCTGAAATCTCAAATGATTTTTTAATTTATCCTGAACAAAATTATGCCTTGATTTATAATATTGCTACTAATATCAAAATCAGAATTGGTGTTTCGGTTTTCGACTCAAACGACAAGCTTGCAGAGTTCACTCATAATATATTTTCAAAAGATTCAAACAGAGCTTTAATTTTCAAAACTCCTGAGAATGCAAAACATTTTAATATATGGATTGAATTTTTCGGTCAAGGGAAAATTCTTATTGACGGAGTCAAACTCATCAGGATTAACGAAGAGGAAAAAGCATTATTCTCCAACAAATTCCCTGATTTTATTTATGAAGAAAATAACATAAGTAAAGCTCTTAATATTGCGGATCTGGAACTAATATTGAGAAACTATCATATTATTAAAGAAGGAAAGATTGATTTCAATGCCTTACAAGAACTAAAGTCAAAAACAAAAGATATTATTATAAATTTTGAAAATACTAAATGGCATATCCTGACTGACGAAAAATTTCACTGGAAAATACAGAATGCTTCTTTATTAGTCAATTCAAGTCTTGGAGACGGTAATTTTCAATACATCTGGACTGGTGGCTCATCATGGCTTGATAATCCTCCAGACGATAAATCAAATTTTGTGCTGGATCCTAATTTAACTTATGAGCTAATCATCAATGGTAAATTTCATTTAAACACACGTTTTTGGGTTATTTTTTTCGATGAAAATAACCATAGAACCGATAGAATTTTTAATATTGAGCCCGAAACAAAAAAAGCCGAATTTTCATTTCAAAGTTTAGAAAAAGTATCATTTTATAGGATGGCTTTCGAATTTATTGGCAATGGATCCTGCGAAATTTATGAAATCGTAATGAGAAAGAAGCAATAAGATGAGCGAGAATATTTTGATTGAAGCCCGGAATGTTTTTAAATCCTACAAAACAAAGTTAGACAAGGTTACTCCAGTATTGAAAGGGATAAATCTTAAAATTTTTCGCGGGGATTTTATTGCTCTGGTTGGACCTTCCGGGGTAGGTAAGAGCACATTGCTTCATTTGCTCGGTTCTCTTGACCTTCCGGACGAAGGAACAATCAATTTTTACATTGATTCCAAAAAAATTGATTATCTGAAGGAAGATGATTTTACTTTATCCAAGCATAGAAACAAATCTATCGGGTTTGTATTTCAATTTTCTCATTTACTTCCTGAATTTACAGCAATTGAAAATGTGATGCTTCCAGCTTTGATTGCTGGAGAAAGTTTCAAAACCGCACAAATGAAAGCCAGAGAATTACTCGAAAATTTTGATGTTATCCATCGAAAAGATAATAAGCCCTCCCAGCTTTCAGGTGGGGAGCAGCAGCGAATCGCCATTGCAAGAGCATTGATCAACAAACCCGACCTTATTTTGGCTGATGAACCAACAGGTAATCTCGATTCTGACAATGCTAAAATCGTCTTGGATATTATACAAAATCTAAGAGATCAACACAATCTCACTTTCATTATCGCCACACACAGCTCTGAAGTTGCTAATATAGCCCAAAAAAAATTAACGATGAAAGATGGAATGATTGTCTAAATTTTCAATTATTTTTTCTGTCATTAAATAAATATTTGTTTTAATTAAATATTTTATTTATCTTACTAAAATAATTTTTAAATCATCAAAAATGTTGATTTAATTTTTTTTTATTTATGGGGATAATTATGAAAAAAGCCCTGACCCTTTTGTTGCTATATGTTTTTTTTAATATTTCTTTGTTTCAAACAGCTATAGCTGAATATGTTATCAATTCAACACTGGATTTGCCTGATGATGACCTTAATGATAACGAATGGAAGCCAAGGACTTTGCGGGCAGCCATTCAAAATATTAACAAAAATGGAGTAGAAGCAAAAATAAATTGTGCACTAATAGAATATCAAACTATCTATTTATCATCCTCTTTACCTGCTTTAACACCCAAAGTAATATTCGATGGTAAAGGTATAGTATTAGAGCCGGCAGCTAATTCGACCGCAACTTATGGGATTTGGTTCGTTGGCAACGGTTCCGAAATCAGAAATATAAAAATTAAAAATTTTAAAGGAACCGGCCTTGTTTGGCAAGTAAGTGACGGTATAATTGAAACACTTGTTTCATGCTTTAACAATGGTCCGGGTATTAATATGAATAGAGCCCATCGAAATATAATCGGAGGAGATACGCTCGGTTACTATGACTTATTGCTTTATGGAAATAAAGGGACTAGTGGCAATGGTCTTGCAGCCATAGATTGCAATGATAATATTATACAAAACTGCTGGGCTGGTCTTGATAGTCTTGGAAATCCTGTCCCTAATGAACGCTATGGATTTAATTTTGATGATTCTGAAAGAAATATATTTAGACATAATGTTGTAAGTGGTAACGCATACGGTGGAATAAATATTGACAACGACAATATACCTTCTTTTACAGTAATTGAAAATAATAAAATCGGAACAGATTATTTAGGAAACATAGCAATTCCAAATCAAACATATGGTATTGTTATAAATCAATCTCACTCAGATACAATCAGAAATAATCTTATTTCTGGGAATAATGGAACTGGCATTTCTGTAGGATTTTCAACTTCAAGTAATATTTTGATTGAAAATAATAAAATCGGTACAAACAGATTAGTAACTGATACTCTCCCTAATTCTGGGGGAATCAGGTTAAATGGTTTTGGCCATACAGTGAGAAATAATATCGTTTCAGGAAACAGGGGAGTAGGGATTTCATTAACTGGTAATGATATCATTCTTCAATCAAATATAATTGGTTTGGACTCAAAACAACAAAAAGCTTTTCCAAATGGATTAGGAATACAAGCATCAAATTATGGTGGAACATTAGTTATTGGTGATACTACGGGAAACAACGGAAATGTTATCGCCGGTAACTTATCACATGGCATTCATGTGATAGGTGCTGCCGTAAAAAATGTAATTGTTTCAAGAAATTATATTGGAGCTAATAGAGATACTTCATTAATTTTTCCAAACGGTGGTTCTGGAATCATTTTAACTCATAGCTTAAGGGATATTACGATTCATGAAAATCTGATAAGTGCAAACAAAGTGCATGGGATTAGAATCGAAAGAAATGTAGTTATTTTTCTTGATTCCACTAAACCTAAACTCTACCAGAAGCCATCAAATATTTTTGTCAGGAATAATTGTATCGGTTGTGCAGGAAAGAATACAAAATTAGGAAAGCACGGTGGATCCGGTGTTTCTGTTCTAAATGCTGACAGTATTTTTATTGAAAAAAATGTTATTATTGGAGCTGATGCACATGGAATTGACATAGCTAATGACAGCACAAAATATATAAGAATCTGGAAAAACAGAATTGGTCCACAGAGTACAAATATTGATGAACAATTGATCGGTATGAACGGAATTAATATCAGCGGTGCTGAAGATGTACTAATAGGCAGTCAAATAAACGAAGCTGACTCCAATATAATTATGAATTCCAAGGGCTTTGGTTTAATGGTTATAGATTCCGCTATGAAGGTCTATTATCTTATGAATAAAATGTCTGATAATCGAATGGGGGGTATAGCTCTTGACTCACTAAAGGAATATTTTGACAAAGGTAAATATAATGATGTTAATGATGTTGATATTGGTAGCAATGATATGCAAAATACTTTTTATCTTGAACTTGCTGACGCTACAGATGACAAAGCCATAATAAAGGGTATTCTTAACGGAAAACCAAACGAAACATTCAGAATAGAAATGTATCTTGCAAAAAAACTACACGACAGTATTGATCACAGAACACAAGGCACTATTTATCTTGGATGGTTTAATGTTAAAACAACAGACAAAGGAATTGTAAATATTGATACTTCATTCAAAAGCAAACTTATCGAAACTTATTCTTCACAATACTCAAGGGTAACTCTAACAGTCTCTGGAATATTTGGAACTTCACCCTTTTCAATTATTTCAAATCCTGATTTATTTGTTGATGTTGATGTTAGGATTGATACCTCCGAATCTTATGCTGATAAGAACGGCAATGTCAGGATTAAAGCTCTTATAAGTAATCTTGGTAATAAAGCTGCAACAACCGTTTCTTTAAGGGATACAATCCCAAATTTAAATGTATTGGAATATTCAATTTCAAAAGGGATAATTAATAAATTCGATAGTACAATAATCGCTACGATACCTAATTTAGATAAGGGTGAATCTGTATTCTATGAATGCTATGGATATTATAAATCTACAGGGAATAGAATTCGCAGTGTCAAAGCATATCCTTCTGAAAATGACAGAAATTTATCTAACAATGTTGATTCAATAATATTTAAAATTGAACAAATCAATATTTTATCACCAATCCCAAAATATCCTCTAAGAAAGCAAAAAAATATTAATAATCCTTTGCGCTTAGTCTGGTATAAATTAAAAAATGCGATCAAATATCATCTGCAGGTATCCACGGAACCTTTTACAAGCGGAGCAAATAAAAATAATGATATAATTAATAATCAATCTTATTTAGTTAACGACTCTAATCTTACTGACACAACTTATATATTGAACTATCTCTCTGGAAATCAGATTTACTTTTGGAGAGTTGCCGGTATTTACGGTGATAACAGTAAACATTGGTGCGACGAGTTAGTATTTTTAAATTCATCTTTAAGTAATGTCGAAAGTAATTCAACTTTTCCTTCGAGTTTAGTTGTTTATCCCAATCCTGCAATGGAATATGTTGATATTTATGCTGATATAAGCTCTATTCCGAATAATTGGATTGATCGATTTTTACATATTAAAATCTTTAACCAGTTTGGCGAGTGTGTATTTGTTGAACGGAAATCAATCTCTGATTTAAATCCTCATAAAGGGGTTAGTGATTTGTTGAGGATTGACGTTTCTGGATTTGCAAAGGGGGTTTATTTAGTAAAATTAAATGATTGGATTGGGAGATTTGTTAAGCTCTGAAAATTATACTTAAAAAGAAGATGTCCAACTTCATTAAGGAGTTGGACATTGTCATTCAAACTATCTTGTAAATTTATTATAAAACCAATACTTTTCTGTAATAATTAATTCCTTTGCTTTTGATTTTAACAAGATATAGCCCTGTTGATAAGTTTAAATTATCAATATTTATGATATTTAGCTGGAAAATATTTCCGGATTCATAAACTATCCTTCCCGTCAAATCGAAAATTGAAACCGATTCGATATTTTCGGCTATAACCGTCAGGATTTGAATTGAATAGTAAGCACTAACGAATGGCTCTTCTTGGTTATCAACACTATTAACCAGAACGCCTTCTCCTTTGATAATGGTTTTCAAACCATTGGGGTAGCTTTCTGTATATACCGTGATTGAATCAAAATAAGTTCTGACCTCTGTTGGTTTGAATCCAACTTGATAATCAAAAACTGCTGATGGCATAAGTAAATATGGTTCATTTAGATTTCCGTATTGGTCTGAATTCGAAATTAAAGTCGAGAAAGCATTATCCGATGGCAAATCGAATCTGAATATTTTTTCGTCAAATTCGCTTGAATTTTTAACTAAAAGAGTTTTGTAGCTTATGAAATTATCGTAAATGCTTTTTTGTCCAAAGTCCAATAATCCAGCAACTTCTATTTGAGGAACAAGGTAAGTAATTCTTGCAAGAAGAACCATGACATTTTTGAATAATCCTCCGTTAAAGACCAATGTGTCTATATATGAGCCATTTGGTAGTAATTTTGGTTTTACCATGACTGTCAGATTGTCTTTGGGTTTCAATGTTATCGGAAATTGGCTTGCACTTGTTAATTCAAAATAGGAATTCTTGAAAATCAAGTCATTAGCATTTATAGTAACAGTATCATCAGAAATGTTACTGAAGGTAGCCTGCATCAATATATTGTTATTTCCTGCTTTGTGTCTGCCGAAGTTCAATTCTTCCGGAGTTGAAGCCAGTTTCTTGATAGCTCGGAACATTGCATCAACCTTTGACCCCGCAACAATGTATTCCTTCCCAAGAGAAGCTACCGGAATTGCAAGAAATCCATCACTTGTATATTTATATCTAACTACCACATAAACTATTATTGGAAATTCAGAATAAACATGAATTCCTTTTCCTTTGAATACTTGCTCTGGGATATTCGGGTCCCAGCCAGATTTAGTAAAGGGTTGACCATCGTGTGGTAATATATTGAATTCAATGACATCATTAGGGATGGTTGTTTTGGTTACATTATAACCAGTTGCAGCAACGCTAACAGTAACAGGTGTTTTGTGCTGAGAAGTAACAAAAATTTTTATGAAATTTTGAAAGTATTGTGATTCATCCTCGAAGCAGGGTGGAATTGTGAACCAATACTCTTTGGATTCATTATTTAAATTTAGTAAAGAGGGGAGTTGTGTTTTAATTTCCTCGTCAGTCATCTCAGAATATAAATTTGAATAAAAACCAATGCAGATTAATACAAGAAATAAACAAGTAAAATGTTTCATTTTTGTCTCCATTGATATAAAATTTATTTACTATATTCTTATTTTGTATTAACATTATTTTTTGCTATTAGTTACAAAAAAACTAACATAAAATTTTGATAAAAAAAACTATAACAAAAAAAATCACGAAGTGATGTAATATTAGTAGCATAAAAAAAGAGGCTGCCTTACAAGACAGCCCCTTGTTTTATAATATCAGGTATGTTAAATTAATTGTCTTTTTTTATATCAATTGAATAAATATCTGATAGTAAACTGAAGTCTGTAAACATCTTCTATACCTGCCGAAGTCGTGTATGACTTATCTATCAACTTATTGTTTATTGATCTCAATCTATAAACAGGCTTTCCATCCGCAGCGGCTGGCTGGGAAATAAGTGGCTGGTTAGTGATTAGTTCCTGGCCCACACCCCAATCTTTGTTTAATAAATTGGAAAAGTTCAATATGTCCAGTCGAAAAACGATAGCATTTCTTTTTCCAAGAAATGGGGCATAAAATTCCTGACTGACACCGAGATCAATTCTTGAAATTGATGGCAAAACAACCCCGTTTCTTTCTGTATATTGACCGCGTCTTGTTTTCAGATAGTCATCCTGTTCAATATATTTATTCCAGGCTTCCTGCTGCTGGGCAACTGTGAAAGTCTCATTTCCTGATTTATACTCTTGAAAATACATTTCCGAAGCATCTTTTGGCACATAAATCAAATCATTGCTGGTTCCGCCATCTCCATTGAAATCTCCTGCAAAAACGTAACTTGTTCTGTTACCAGAATAAATATCCCAGAAGAATGATAAAGTGGTTGCCCCAAAATCAAAATAATCAAGCCTATAAGATAATGAAGCAAAAAATCTATGGTCTGGATTATAAAATGAATATGATAAACCGGGGTTATTTGGATTGCTGCTGTGTTGATTATTATTCCAGGAGCCAAAGGCAATTGAGCCCGGATCAACAGTATTTTTAGATTGACCATAAGCATAGCCGATTTTTCCGGATAATCCATCGGTTAAAGGTTTTTCGATAGAGGCAGCAATGTTCCATGAATAACCAACATCCTGATTCTTCAAAACTATTGCATTATCAATCTTTGAGTTGATTTTATTGGAACCTGTCCAGCGAGGACGTGTATCAGCACCAACATAGTTACTATTAGGAGCGGTTAGGTTTGCGTTAATATAATAAATACCATTCACATCTTTGTTATACATAAAATCTATTGTTCCAACCAAATCGAAAGGCAATTTTTGGTCTATTCCAAGATTAGTTCGCCAGATTTGTGGGAATTTAAATTTTGGATCTGTCAGTGCCAGTTCATAGTTTGCTGCAGGAGCCCCTGTTATGTTTGATGGTTTGTATGCATTCGGATTTGGATTGAATGGTCGGTATGTTAATGGATTATTATCAGAATCATCTCTTCTCTCAAAACCAGTTAGGATACCATTATTTCCAATTTGATTAGAAATCCAGACAAAGGCTGGAATTCCAGTGAAAATTCCAGTACCGCCTCTCAATTGAGTTGAACGGTCGCCTGAAATATCATAGTTAAAACCAATTCTGGGTGAAATCAGTGGTCTGGGATCAGGTAACTTGTCAGTTGCATATTTTACATCCTGTCCATTTTCATCTTTAAAAGTTAGATTTTCCACTTCGGTATTTCTGTAACCTGTATTGCTGAAGAAAGGTATGTCAACTCTTACCCCGGCTATTAATTTCAAAGCATCGCTAATTGTCCATGTGTCCTGAGCATAAATACCACTATAAAGAACTTTTAATGGCTGGATTGGTTTGTCCTGTCCGGGGATATTTGAATAGCGGTACTGGAATCTTCTCAATCTCACTGGTGATGTTGTTCTTTGTGGGTTAGCTAAATAATCATTTGCATCGGTGAAAAAGTCATCCAGAGTTTTATAGACGTAAACACTTTGTGAGCCAGGGAAGAATATATTTTTTGATTCATACCATTCAAGACTCAAACCAAACAATAGATTATGATTTCCCATAAACCAGTTGAAATTGTTCTGGAATTGGAAAGTGCTATATGTAAGAGCATTGTCAGGTGTGAATGGTTCAGTGCCGAATGATGTGTAGGTAGTGTTTTCTTTCAATATATCAACAAATGGGAATAGTTTGCCGGGCTGTTCACGGCTTTCATCGTGGAACCTATATCCAAGAATAAGACTATTAGTCATATTATTTGATAAAACGCTATTCCATTCTCCAATAATTGATCTTATGTTCTCCAGAATTGCATAATTGGAATTCTTGAAGTTCAATGCCTGAGTGCTTGATCTTCTGTTTCCAAACCCTAATGAAGAAGAATTCGAAAGCAATATGTCTGACTTTGAATCCAGATGATTGTATCTTAAATTGATCTTGTTATTTTCATCAATATTATAATCCAATCTGAAAATAAACCTAAGAGCTGGTGTCTGAAAATCATATCCTTGATAAGGTCCGGTTTCGTAATTGAACTTCTCTCTTAAAAATTTACTTAGATTATCTAAATCACTTTTCAAAACACGTGTAATATTTCCTCCAACAGTCTGATTTCCTTCGTTTGCAAGATAATTAGTTCCGGGTTGAGTTAAGTCTTCTGTCTCAAAATTAGTAAAGAAGAATAATTTATTTTCAATAATTGGTCCTCCTAATCTTGCACCAATCATATTGAACTTGAAAGTTCCGGGGTTATAAGTGGCATCGGCAGCTTTTGTCCCAACAAATGACTCGTTTCGGGTCTGATAATAAATAGAAGCTGAATAATCATTGGTTCCACTTTTGGTAACGGCATTAATTCCAGCTCCAACAAAATTACCCTGACGGACATCGTAAGGAGCAATATTAACCTGAAGTTGTTCCAGAGCATCAATCGAAACAGCTGCAACATTAGTCCTTTCGCCCGGAGCCCCTGCTAATCCAAATGAGTTATTGAAATAAGAACCATCAATTGTAATATTATTCATTCTGTTGTCTTGTCCAGCGACTGACCCTGTTTTGAATCCTCCTCTACCAAATTGTGGGGTAAGTCTGAGAAAATCCTGTATCCTTCTCGAAATCGTTGGTAGTACATCAATTTTATCAATTGAAATAGATGATTCAGCCCCGGTTCTATCAGAATTAAAAACAGCATCTGATTTCCCAAAAACTATTACTTCTTCTTTTTTTATGCTTGACTCCTTCATTTTGGCATTTAGCTCAACTGTGTTTCCAAGTGTAGTATAAACATTATCAAATTGAATGCCCTCATATCCGAGAAATGATATATTTACCTGATATGGACCTCCTACTCTCAGACCGAGAATTGTAAATCTTCCTTGTTCTCTTGTTATTGTTCCGTATTTTGTTCCTGATGGCAAATGAATTACTGAAACAGACGCTCCGATTAACGCTTTTCCTTCGCTATCGGTTACTCTGCCAGATATTGAGCTTGTTGTAACTCCTTGTCCATATAATGATATTGTAAACAAAGAAATTACTAAAATTAATGTTATCAATCTCATTATTTTCCTTTGAAAAATTAAACAAAATAACAAACAAAAATATATAAGATAATTTAATACTAAGTTAAGAATTTATTAAGTTAATAATTTAAGTTTATCATTTTGTTAAAAAAATTAACTAAAAATTCATAGGAAAAAAATTAACAAAAGTTAAGTTTGAAATGTTTCGTTCAACATAGTAGGGGAATTAATTATGAAAAAATATATAGTTATAATCATTTTTAACTTGATTTGTCTGATTTCTGTCAGCTACTCCTGGCATGACCAGACTCACATGGCCGTTGCTGCTGCTGCCGGTTACAAAAAGGCTTATCTTCTTGTCGGACCGGATATAGCAAGAATAAAAGCTGGTAATATCGAAAGCTTCAATCATTGGTGCAATAATGATGAAGATGAAGTTGTTACCAAAGAGCGTGTTATGAGTCAAATTGAAAAATACAATTCAACTGACCCCGACGAAGAAAATGGACATATCTATGGAGCTATTATCGGTGCAATGCTTGCTTATCAAAAAGATAAATCCGAAGGTAAATATGCTGAATATCATTTGGGTTATCTTGGTCATTATGTTGGTGACTTATCAATGCCACTACATAATACGGCATATAATGATTTCAATAAAAAGTATCATACTATTAACGATGGAATTATTGAGGAAGAAATTGCGAATAATATTGATAAAATCATTGTTACCGAAATTACAATCAATAGCATTGATGATATTGCTGAAGAAATTGTAAAGATTGCTAACGATGCTAAAAATTTGGGCTATAAAATGGAGCGTGAGAACAGAAATATGACAAAAGAAGAAGCTTATATTCAGATTTCAAAATCTGCAAGCCTTTTTAAAGGTATATTACGCTATCTGGGAGTATTATAATATTTTTCTCAATTGTAAAAGACAACCCACAATAGATTTTTTATTTGTTAACTCATTTTAGTCAGTGTTTCAGGAAAATTTTGATTCTAATCTCCGATATTAGTATTATTACATAATTTATCTGTATGAAAAATTCATAAATAAAGTTTTTTAGTAAATCTACGAATATATATATACTATGAGAGAAAAATTATGTCTGGTTTGATGGGTTTCGATCTTCAAAAGTTTAAGCTGTCTCTGTTTAAAGAAAGATACAGAGATTATAATGGTATATCGGGCGGAAATAATTCCTCTGCGATGTCAGATGAGGCATTTTTTCTGCTTCGTGATTTTGTATATAATACTTGCGGTATTTACATTAATGAATCTAAGAAATATCTGATTGAATCGAGAATCAGCAATAGATTACAAATTAACAATCTTAAGTCATTCGACGAATATTCTTCTTTTCTTGCAAAAAATTCCAACAGAAAAGAACTAAACGAACTGATTGATTCAATCACTATTAACGAAACTTATTTTTTCCGTGGTATAGAGCAGTTCGAGGCATTAACTAAGTCAATTATTCCAGAAATTATCAAAAATAAAACGGAAAAAAATAAAACGGTAAGAATCTGGAGCGCTGCCTGCTCAACTGGTGAAGAACCATATTCTATTGCTATAATGATTAACGAATATCTTAAATCCGAGTATCCTGATTTTAATTTCCAAATTCTTGCCAGTGACATAAATAAAACTGTCTTAGAGACTGCCAGACGTGGAGAATACTTTGAATATTCTGTTAGAAATACTCCGGAAGAATTTTTGAGAAAATATTTTGTTCTTAAAGATAATTTATATTTCCTTAGAAATGATATTAAGAAAATGGTCAAATTTTCTAATATTAATCTTTATGATTCCGAACAGGTCAGGCTGGTTTCCGGTTGTGATATCATTTTTTGCTGTAATGTGCTTATTTATTTTGATGCTGTTTCAAGGAAAAAAGTTCTTGCTGATTTATTTGATATTATTAACAATAATGGCTATTTATTTGTTGGTCAATCTGAGTCATTACACGGAATTAACAAGGACTTCAAACTTGTTCATTTCCCAAAAGCTATGGTTTACAAGAAAGAAATTTATTTTTAATTTATAGGTGATTTATGAGTTGGAAATCAGGACCATATTTGCTCGAAGAAAATGACGAATCTGAGGAATTCGATGAATTTGACGAGCTGGAAAAATTCGGCAAAATCAATATAATCGAAGAAATTCCAGAAGAAATTGCAATGAGCGACTTTGATGAATTCGAAGAAGAAGACGATGGAGATAAATAAAAGGGCAGGATTATTACTTTTTGCCTGCCCTTTATAAATAAATCCTATCGGGATATTATCATAGGATAAGATACTATTTTCCCATTAGTATAAATTCTAACCATATAGAGACCAGAACTCAAATTACTAATCTTGAATTGAATTAAATTATTATCAGAATCAGTATTGCTCAAGTCCTTAGCAAATAATACCTTACCTGCTAAATCAGCAATCTCGAGTTTCTTAAAAGCAATGTTGCTGATTTTTTTCTCAATAATAATTTCGTCCTTTGCTGGGTTTGGATAGATTAAAATTGATTCATCATTTGGCACATCACCAGTAATCGAACTCAAGTCCTCAGTGTAGAAATAGACAGAAGTTGGTGTTGACTTATAATTTGGCGCATAGGGAAATAAAATTAGCTCATAAAGTGTTTTTTCTTTAAGTTTTTCACTATCGCTGAATTGATAAACAGTATCTTCTACGAATTCTTTTGTAAAAACAGTGTCGGAAGCAAAATTTGCAAGTTTTATTGTGTAGGATGTAGCATTGGCAACCGAAGTCCATATAAACTTAGGAGTTATTGGAACGCTAACCGCAGAGTTTTCTGGATAGATTATTTTTGCAGCTTTCAGAACCAAGTTAGCTGTTGTAAAGTTCCATACTGCTGACCATTGACTTTCTCCTGCAGTATTAACAGCCTTCACTCTCCAAAAGTATTTGGTTGATGATTCCAATCCAGTTGGAATGAATGATGTTTCCTTTAAATCTTTATATTCTTTCAGTGCGGTCTTGAAATCATTACTCTTTGCTATCTGGAGTATATAGCTCTCAGCATTTTCAGAAAGATTCCAAGTAAGTTTGAAATCAGTAACATTAGTTTGATTATTAGCTGGTGAAACCAAAGTGGGTGCTGGAGGTGGCATTGGATTTACAGGGTTATCAGTTACCCGAAACCAATATGTGAAATCCTTTTTTGTTCCTTTATAATCAACATTTTTGATTGTAACGGTATATTTTTCATCTTTCTTCAAACCCGGAATATTCCATTTTATTATGTTTGGGACACCATAACCGTCATTAGCATAGGAAACATCGGTTGCGCTTATATTATTTCCTTTGCTATCCTTAATTTCAATTGTTGCCGCATTGAATTTCACCTGAGAATTATTCCAGTAATTGCTTTTGTCAAATATTGCGGTGAAGGATAATAGCCAGTTTCGATTCATTCCATCATAGAAGTATTTAGATGGATAATCCTGAAAAGGATAAGCTACAAACTCTCCTTGCCAGTCGGTTATATTTTGTTTATCGTTACTGATAACATAAATAGTCATTGTTGTAATTGACATATTCTGAAATCGTTTACTTTGTCCATCAGCCCGCCCAAAAGCTATAAATTTCAAAAACGGGTCTATAATCCAGCGTCTGTGTCCGCACTCACTGACTCCGTAATCAGTCATCCACATGTTCAGCGATGTATTGCTTGCGGGAGGCGTGCCCATATACCAGCGATAAGCAAGATTAGAATTCTGGCATCCATCTTTACCGTTATTTGTAAAGCATTTCCAGCTATTTGGGGGAAGGTGAGGATTATCAGGATTGCCAATTTTATCATCATTTGCTGCTAACATTAGAGCTGCTTCTGCAGTATTTGCATCATACTGTGAACGGTATTCTACCGGTTTAAGCTTATGCAAAGCTCTTATCTGATTCACTTCTTGAAGAATTGCTTGTTTTTCAGAATCCTTCAATGTTCCGGCTTTGCAATTAGCAACATCAGGAAAAGTTGTATAATATTCCTCAAGACCGCTTATATTTGCAGAATTCTCAAATGAATATAGGTAATTCACTAAATTAAGTGAAATTAACATTACTAATATTATTCTTAATCTTTTCATAGCTTTTCTTAATATTATAAATAATAATAAAGGGTTGTATATTAATACATTAAAAACGTAAAAAGTTACAACCCTAAAAACATATTAAAATTTTATTGACCAATCAGAGCTTTGTAAGCATTGACATCCATCAATTTGTCGAGTTCCGACGGATCGCTCATTTCCACTTTAAAAATCCAGCCTGCTCCGTAAGGATCTTTGTTTACAGTATCAGGAGAATCGTTTAGTGACCTATTAACTTCAACTACTTTACCTGAAACCGGGGAAAGGATATCAGCAACTGTCTTAACAGCTTCGATCGTTCCAACAGTTTCTCCGGCAGTTACACTGTCAATATCATCTGGTATATCAATATAAACTACATCGCCCAGCTCACTCTGTGCGTGATCAGAAATACCAATAATAGCAATATTACCCTCGACTCTTACCCATTCGTGATCTTGAGAATATTTTAAGTTTTCGGGGAAATTCATAATTACTCCACATTATTCTTATAAAACGATATCATAAAAAAAGCAATTTAAGAAATTTAAAGAGATTTAAAAAGTAAAGGAACAAAGAAATTAATTTTAATACTCAACATTATAATGATTGCCAATCTGTTCTTTCAAGGTATTTTGTGTCAAAATTTCCCGCAATAAAGTCAGGGTTTTCCATCATCTTTTGATGGAAAGGTATTGTTGTTTTAATTCCTTCAATAACAAATTCCTCCAGAGCTCTTTTCATTTTCGAAATGGCTTCAGCTCTGGAAGGAGCAAAAGTTATTAATTTTGCGACCAATGAGTCATAATAGGGTGGGATGGAATATCCCTGATAAATATGGGAGTCCACTCTTACTCCATAACCACCGGGGAAATGCAAGCTCTCAATTTTACCCGGTGAGGGGCGAAAGTCTTTATATGGGTCTTCAGCATTGATCCTGCATTCGATCGAATGAAATGTCGCTTTTTTATTCTTCAAGGATAGCTTCTCCCCGGAAGCTACCAGAATTTGTTCTTTGATCAGATCAATCCATAGAGATTGTTCGGTTACAGGATGTTCAACCTGAATACGGGTATTCATTTCCATGAAATAAAAATTTTTGTTTTCATCAACAAGAAACTCAATAGTGCCGGGACCAATATATTCCACAGCTTGAGCTCCAAGAACTGCAGCTTCTCCCATTGCTTGTCTGAGTTTATCATCAACAAAAGGTGAAGGTGCTTCCTCGATTAATTTTTGATGTCTTCTTTGTAAGGAACACTCTCTCTCATTGAGATGAATTACTTTGCCGAATTTATCTCCGAAAACCTGAAATTCAATATGCCTTGATGATGTAATGAGTTTTTCGATATAAATATCTTTATTGCTGAAAAATGATTCTGCTTCGTTTTGAGCAAGCGGGAAAAACTTTTTTAGTTCTTCTTCATTATTAACAAATCTCATACCTTTTCCACCGCCTCCAGCAACGGCTTTAAGCATTAGAGGAAATCCAATGTCATTGGCAATTTTAATTGCTTCTTCAACAGAATTAACAACTCCAATGCTTCCGGGTATAACAGGAACTCCAGCGTTTCTCATTGTCTCTTTTGCAACTGATTTATGACCCATTTTCCTGATTGATTCTGCCTTTGGTCCAATAAATTCAATTCCTGATTGTTCGCAAATTCTTACAAATCTGTCATTTTCAGCAAGAAAACCGTAACCAGGATGTATAGCATCAGAATTAGTAATTACAGCAGCAGTGATGATTGAAGGTATATTTAGATAGCTCAGTCTGCTCTGTGGAGGACCAATGCAAACCACTTCATCTGCAAATTTGACATGAAGCGATTTATCATCAGCTTGAGAATAAACCGCCACAGTCTTAATACCAAGCTCTTTGCATGCCCTTATTATTCTTAGAGCAATTTCACCTCTATTAGCTATTAGAATTTTTCTAAACATAAAGACTAATCTGGTTTAATTTGAAATAAAGGTTGGTTGAATTCAACCGGGGATGAATTCTGACATAGGATTTTTGTTATTGTCCCATTTACATCGGATTCTATATCATTCATCAATTTCATAGCTTCAATTATGCATAAGGTCTGTCCCTTTACAACGTGACTGCCTACTTCCACAAATGGTGGATCTTCTGGAGTTGGTGAACGATAAAATGTCCCTACGATCGGAGAATAAATAATATGAATATTCTCCTGACTTTGCTCTATAAAATTATTTTCTGTAGATAAAGTATCAAGAGCTTCAGTCTTAACAGCAGCGGCATTACTTATTACCTCAGTGTGGGATGCAACAGGACGATGAACAGGAATATTCTGATTATAAATCTGAGATGTTTCAGTATATTGATTTAGATTTTCGGGTGCTTTAGAAAATTTTATCTTTAACCCCTCTTCCTCAATAACCATTTGTGTAGCTTTACTGTCATCAAAGATTTTAGCCAACCTTCGAATGTAATTTAAGTCCATTTTAGCTCCTGAAAAATATTAATAATTTATTGATCTTTAACTCGTTCGATATACTCACCGGTTCTTGTATCTACTCTGATTGTGTCCCCCTCATTTATGAAGATAGGAACCTGAATTGTGGCTCCTGTTTCAACAACTGCAGGTTTTAAAACATTGGTTGCGGTGTCACCTTTTAGACCGGGTTCTGTTGCAGTAACTTTCAAATAAACATGGGGCGGCAGTTCAACAGCAATAACAGTGTTTTCAACAAAAGCTAACTGCACTTCCTGATTTTCTTTCATCCAGTTCACAGAATCACCAACAATGTCAGCATCAACAGGAATCTGCTCATAAGAGTCACTATCCATAAAAATAAATGAATGAACATCTTTATAAAGATATTGATAATTTTTTCTTTCAACTCTAACAAATTCAATTGATTCCCCAGAGCGGAAGCGATTTTCGGACAATTTGCCGGTTTTCATATTTCTCATTTTTACCTGATAGAAAGCTCTTAGATTTCCCGGAGTCCTGTGCTCGGATTCAAGTACTGTGTGTAATTCTCCGTTATACATTATAACAGAGCCGGGTCTTAGGTCTGATGTAGTTCCAGCCATATTTACTAACATTTATTATACAAAATAAAACGAGGTGCCTATCGGATTCGAACCAATGTAGGAGGTTTTGCAGACCTCTGCCTAACCACTCGGCCAAGGCACCATTAAAAGAATACAAAAATAGCCAAAAAAAAGCAAAAAATCAAAAAATTAACCACCATAATTTTGAAACGAAAAAAAAAAGAGTTAATTTTGAGAAAATTATGACTGCGGAAGTGGCGAAACTGGCAGACGCACCATCTTGAGGGGGTGGCGCCCTACGGGCATGCGGGTTCAAGTCCCGCCTTCCGCACAAAATTTCTTATTTTAATATTTGTCTAAAAAATTGCCAAGTATCTTAACAAAATATTAACAATTTTCCTCTTAAATTGCATTTTTAAAAATAACAAATAAATATTAATGGAAATTTACTTATTCTTTGTTATAGTTCTATTGTTTTTAGGAGCTGTTGATTTAAATGTCGGAATTGCTAACGATGCTGTGAACTTCCTTAATTCTGCCGTAGGATCTAAAGTTACAACTTTCAGAAATGCTCTAATTGTTGCCGCTTTAGGTGTTTTAATTGGTGTTACTTTTTCAAGTGGTATGATGGAAATTGCCCGGAAGGGAATCTTTAATCCACAGTTCTTTACTATGCCAGAGCTGTTGATTATTTTTCTTGCAGTAATGTTTGCCGATATTATCCTTCTCGATTTTTTCAATACATTTGGTTTGCCAACATCTACTACCGTTTCACTGGTATCCGGAATGTTTGGTGGTGCTTTTGCTATTTCGGTAATTAAAACTATTAATGCAAATCAAGATCTTTCTAATGTTTTTACTTATTTGAATACTTCAAAAATTCTTAGTATTTATTCTGCTATTCTTGTTTCGATTTTATTTGCCTTTTTATTTGGTTTTTTAGTTCAATTTATCTCCAGAATCATCTTTACATTTAAATTCAGAGCAAGATATAAACGTTTCGGGGCATTATGGGGTGGTATTGCATTAACCTTGATTAATTATTTTATAATAATTGAAGGTATTGAGGGAGCATCTTTTGCAACACCCGAAATGATTGAGTTCATTGAGTCCAATGTTTTACTTGTTTTAGCTGTTACTCTTGTTTTTTGGACAATACTACTCCAGATAATTAATTCTTTTACGAAGTTCAATTCTATGAAACTGATAGTATTGATAGGCACTTTTGCTCTGGCATGGTCATTTGCTGCGAACGATCTTGTCAATTTTATCGGTGCTCCTCTTGCAGGTTTAGCTGCATTCCAGACAGCAGGTAATTACTCTGATCCATTAAATGTTCTAATGACTGATCTCTCCAAACCGGCAAAGGCAAATACACTAATCCTTCTTCTGGCAGGGGTCATTATGATTACTACTTTATTCCTTTCTAAGAAAGCCAGATCTGTTACCCGCACAGAGGTTACTTTGGGAAGGCAGGAAGAAGGTATTGAGTTGTATGATTCTTATCCAGTGGTAAGAGCCTTAGTCAGAATAGTTATCAACATTAATAACTTTTTTCTGAAATTTATCCCGGGTTCAATCAAATCATGGGTTCGTCAACGATTAGACACTTCCAAGCTTGAACTCGAAAAAGACGCACAAGGGAACGAAGCATCTTTTGATTTTGTCAGAGCAACTGTTAATTTAATGGTTGCATCTGCTTTAATTTCTGTTGGAACACATTTGAAACTTCCTCTTTCTACTACCTATGTTACATTTATCGTTGCTATGTCAACAGCATTAGCTGATAGGGCTTGGGGAACAGAAAGTGCTGTTTATCGTGTATCGGGTGTTATGACTGTTATCGGTGGCTGGTTATTGACAGCTGTTATTGCATCCTTCATTGCTGGTGTCATTGCTGTTACTATTTATTTTACAAGTGTAACCGGGGTTGTTCTATTTTTGGGACTTATAAGTTTCATTCTTATTAGAACTGCATTCATTCATAAGAAAAGAGATAAAGAAATAAAATTAGCCGAAGAAAAATTAAAATTAAAAGTTGAAAAATTTTCTCATGCAAGAGACTTTATTAATCAAAATATTTCTTCTTTTTCCAATCTCCTCAAGGAAACTATTAACACTGGCTATACTGGCACTATAAAAAGAAATTTAAAATTACTTAAAAAGTTTAAAAATCAGTCCAAAGAACTCAAAAATCTTTCTGATTCAATTTCTAAAGATTTACTTAATATCATACAAAGTTTTGACGATTCTGCATTGGAATCTTCGCATTATTTTGCAAATGTTCTGAGTTCCATTAATTCGATATCAGATAGTAACAATCACTTTGCAACCATTGTTTATAGCTATGTTGATAATAATCATAAAAAGTTTAGTGAAGTTCATATTAATGATTTGAAAAAAGTAAACAAAATGATTCTCAAAATCATTGATTTACTCAACGATTCTATACAGAATGGTAATTATTATTCAAAGGAAAAACTTAAAGAATTAAGAATGGAATTTCAACAAACGTCCGATAAAATACTGATTTCTCATATAAAAGGTTTAAAACAAAATGGTGTTACTCCTCGAATGATAAATACCATTCTTCACATTATTAAGGACACCCAACGTATTGTTGAGCAATTACTCGAAATAATTGATTCTTATAAACAAATTCAGGAAGATCTAAAACTCAAAATAATTGAATTAGAAAAACATGAGAAGGCTTAAATCTCCTCAATTAGTTTTAAGAAATCTTTATAAGGTATAGCCATTAAACTCTGAGCATCGAAGGCTCCGTAGTCCCTGCTAATTAGCGAGACTTTTGCTGCTGTTTCCTCGTCCGGTGCCTCGTAAATATCAAGGAAATCGAATGGACCTAAAACAGCATAGTGAGCTATAAATTTTACTTCGGGGCATTTTTCTTTTACACGGTCGAGCCAGCTTCGTCCGATTGTTGCTCGCTCCTTCATCTTTTTTGATTCTTCAGGGGATAGTTTGGTCATTAAAATGAATGTTTTCATATCAACCTCTCATAATGATTATGGATTTTCAAATTTAAAATAAAAAAAAAATAATAACAAAAATTTTTTTCTTGACTATTAATTTTTTTTATATTATATTCGGACAAATAAATCTGATTAAATTTAAAAAGGTATTATGGCGGCTTTATCAAAGTCATGTTTATATGGAATATTAGCAGCAAGTTACTTGTCTGTTAATTCAGGTATTGATAAAAAAGTTACTGTTTCGAAAATTGCAGAAGACTTGGGAATTTCGTTCCATTATCTTGCTAAAATCATTCAAATTCTTAGCTTTAATGGAATTGTCAAGACCAAAAGAGGTGCTAATGGTGGGATTGAATTAGCCCGAGATTCCAATCAAATTACCGTATCTCAGATTATTGATTCTTTAGATAATCCAAAATTAGATGTTATTATAAATGATAGAAGTTCTCAAATAAAAGAAAAAAATACATCAAATAATATTAATAAGCTTTATGAAAAATTTATTGATATGTATAAAAATTCAACCATCAGGGAGTTTAGCTCTTTGATTTCGCTGGAAAATGATTGATTTTTTTTATTAAAAATCGGATAAATTAATCTTAAATTAAGAAAGGACTTTATATGAAAACTAACAAAAATTTCAAAAAGAGTAAATTTATTAGATATGCAGGAGGGTATAATGTCATCTCATTTTTAATTCTTTCTATCTTTGCTTCTATTCTTATATTTTCTGCTTGTGGCGAACAAAAAGAAGAGATAAAAGAAGAATTTCTCGTCATTAAAGGAACAAAAATCGGAGAGTTTAATCCCGAGAAAGCAGAAAAAGGTGCAAAAATTTTTGCAGAAAAATGTGCTGCCTGTCATAAATATGAGGAAAAATTTGTCGGTCCTCCATTAGGGAAAGTATTTAAAAAACGCTCAGTTGATTATATCATGAGTCAGATCCTCGATCCCGAAAAGATGATTGCGAATAATGATACTACTAAAGCGCTATTGAAACAATATATGACTCCGATGCCTAATCAACATTTATCCCACGATGAAGCTTTGGCTGTATTGGAGCATTTAAGAGCCAAAGCTGAAGGGAAATAAATAATGATAATTATTTTTTTAATTTTTTAAGGGATTATATTATGAAAAAAAGTATATTCATTTACCTTTTAATAGTTGTTACTATTTCGATGATATTCCTCTTCTGGGGCTGTCCTTCAAGCAAGCAGGGGGCAGTTTCCGGCGATGTTGCTTCCAAAGTGTATGTTCCACCCGGAGAATATGATGAATTTTATGGCTTTTTCTCAGGAGGTTTCAGCGGTCAACTTGCTGTTTATGGTATTCCAAGCGGAAGGTTATTCAGAGTAATACCTGTTTTCTCTCAAGATCCTGAGAAAGGGTGGGGTTATAGCGAGGAAACCAAACCAATGCTTATGACTTCTCATGGCTTTATTCCTTGGGATGATGCTCATCATCCTGAATTATCTCAAACCGATGGAATGGCTGATGGTAGATGGATTTTTATTAACGGCAACAATACTCCAAGAATTGCGCGTATTGATCTGACAACCTTCAGAACAGTCGAGATAATTGAATTGCCGAATAGTGCTGGGAATCACTCATCGCCTTTTGGAACTGAAAATACAGAATATGTTGTTGCTGGAACAAGATTCAGTATCCCGATACCTAACGATGATGTTTCGATTAACGAGTATAAAGATAAGTTCAAAGGAGCTATATCATTTGTTAAAGTAAATAATAAGACAGGGGAAATGGATATAGCATTTCAGGTCTTGATGCCCGGCTATGATTATGACCTTGCCAGAGCAGGAAAAGGAAAATCTCATGGTTGGTGCTTCTTTTCAATGTATAATTCTGAGCAAGCTAATACTATAAAAGAAGTTAATGCCAGCCAGAATGATAAAGATTTTATTGCGGCAATTAATTGGAAAAAAGCAGAAGAGTACATTGCACAGAAAAAATTCAAGGAATTCGATGTTCAATATGCCCATAATGTTTTTAATGAAGAAACTCAAACTGCTACCTCCACCATGAAAAACAAAGTAAAGGTTCTAATCCCTGAAGAATGTCCCGGTTTGGTTTATTTTATGCCTACTCCTAAGTCTCCTCATGGCTGTGATGTTGACCCAACTGGAGAGTATATTGTCGGTGGAGGTAAATTAGCAGCAACAATACCTGTCTTTTCTTACTCAAAAATGATAAAAGCAATCGAAGAAAAGAAAATTGACAAAACTATTGATGGAATTCCGGTATTGAACTATGATGCTGTTATTGCAGGTGAAGTTCAGGAGCCGGGTCTCGGTCCTCTTCATACTGAATTTGATGATAAGGGCAATGCCTATACTTCTATGTTCGTGTCCTCTGAAATTACTAAGTGGAGTTTGAAAGACTTTAAAGTTTTGGACAGAATTCCTACCTACTATTCAATCGGACACCTTTTGGTTCCAGGTGGTAATACCAAAAAACCCTATGGCAAATATGTAATAGCTTTGAATAAAATTACTAAAGACAGATACCTGCCAACTGGTCCTGAGCTTACTCAATCTGCACAGTTAATTGACATTTCCGGTGACAAGATGAAACTTTTATTGGACTTTCCTACTATTGGCGAGCCTCACTATGCTCAGGCAATCGCTGCCTCTGTTATCAAAGATAAGTCTTTAAAATTTTATAAAATGGAAAACAACAAACATCCTTACAAAACATCAAAAGAGGAAGATGCAAGAATTGAAAGATCCGGTAATGTTGTCAGGGTTTATATGACTACCATCAGATCTCATTTTGCTCCAGATAATATCGAAGGTATTAAAGTTGGTGATGAAGTTTATTTCCACATCACAAATCTCGAACAGGATTGGGATGTTCCTCACGGCTTTGCTATCAAAGGAGCCGAAAATGCTGAACTACTAATTATGCCCGGCGAAACTTTGACATTGAAATGGTTGCCTAAGAAACCCGGTGTTTATCCTTTTTATTGCACCGATTTCTGTTCAGCTCTACATCAGGAAATGCAGGGATATGTTCGGGTTTCTCCAGCTAATTCTCAAATTAAATTAGCATGGAATACACAAAATAAAAAGTAAATATTCAAGAACCTTCCTCGGCAAGGGGAAGGTTCATTCTTTAATTATAATTTAAGACAAAATTATCTGAATTAATCAATTATGAAAAACATAACAAGAGTTATAATGTTTATTGCCTCAATTATACTGGTTGGTATTTATTTCCTTCCTATATGGAATATCAGTCTTGAGGCACCACAATTTCCGGAGGGTCTTGGTTTATATATTAATGTTTCATCCATTGAAGGGCACAAGGAAAATGACCTCAATAGCATTAACAATTTGAATCATTATATAGGTATGAAAAAAATTATTCCTGATTCGATTCCAGAGCTTAAGATAATGCCTTTCATTATAGCTTTTTTCATTGCACTTGGTTTAATTACATCTTACATTAACAAAAAATGGCTAATTATAACATGGGTATTTTTACTATTAATTGTTAGTTTTGTTGGAATTTATGATTTTTATCTTTGGGGATATGACTACGGGCATAACCTCGATCCAAAAGCTATTATCAAGATACCAGGTCAATCATATCAACCACCTGTTATTGGAACAAAGCAACTTTTAAATTTTACTGCTCATTCTTTTCCTGCTGCCGGAGGTATTTTACTCGGTATATCTTTAGTTCTGGGTATTGCCGCCATATTTTTGATTAAAAAAACAAAGCCAAAATCGAACAATTTGAGTTTAATGCTATTTCCATTACCCCTGCTTTTTCTTGTTTCCTGCAATCCGGAACCAAAACCCATTGAATTCGGATTTGATAATTGTCATAAATGTGGAATGACTATTGCCGATGAAAGATGGGGCGCCGAAATTGTTACTCACAAAGGTAAAGTCTATAAATTTGACGCTGTTGAATGCATGGTTGCTTATTATCTTGATGAAAAAAAATTTAATAGAGATAATGAAATTCATTCTTTCTGGACTATAAATTATCTCCAACCAAAAGAATTGATAGATGCTACTACGGCTTATTATCTTAAAAGCACTGAATATCAGTCACCAATGGCTTTCAACGCCCCATCTTTCAAAACCAGAGAAGAGAGAGATAAGAGTATCAAAACAGAAAAGGATATTCCAATGGATTGGATTGCTTTGGTCGAGTTGATTAAGAAAGAGTGGATGGATTAATTTTTCTGATTGATGATATATAAAATTTTCCATATAATTTATTTTATTTTGATTTTTAATTCTGTTGAGTTGTTTGCAGAAATTTTTTATGTTAATCAAAAAAATTATCCAAACATTCAATATGTTATTGATAATGCTTACAATGGTGATACAGTTATTATCTCCGAAGGTATTTATAAGCAGGGTAAAATTATTATAAAAAAGAATTTGACCATAATCGGCAAAGGTGCGGCGATAATTGATGGTAAAGATTCTGAGGGGAGTATTTTCTATGTGGAATCTGCCAAAGTCAGAATAAGCGGTTTGACGTTTAGAAACGTTACAAGAACTGCTATTCAAGATAATGCAGCTATCAGATTGGCTAACTCAGACGGCTCTGTTATTGAAAATAACAAAATCATTAATGGATTTTTCGGTATTTATCTTGCAAGATGTGATGATTTCATTATTCAAAGTAATAAAATTTATGGTAATTCGAAAACTGAGAGTTCCTCTGGCAATGGGATTCATCTCTTCCGATGCACTACTGCGGTTATCAAAGACAATTATATCGAGAATCAACGTGATGGTATTTATCTTGAATTCGTTTCAAAAGCTATTATTTCACATAACAAGAGTCTGTTCAATTTAAGGTATGGTCTCCATTTTATGTTTTCGGATGGTTGTGACTACGAAAATAACAAATTTGAGAAAAACGGTGCTGGTGTTGCTGTTATGTATTCAAAAAATGTCAATATGAGATATAATTATTTCTATAACAATTGGGGGAGCTCAGCTTATGGTCTTTTGCTTAAAGATATTAGGGATGGTGAGGTAATATTTAATAAATTCTATAACAATACTGTTGGTGTATATATGGAAGGTTCTAACAGACTGGTTTTCAGTAATAATGATTTCAATAAAAATGGCTGGGCTTTGAAAATTATGGGTAATTGTATGGATAATTATTTTAAGCGTAATAATTTTATTTCGAACACATTCGATGTTGCGACTAACAGTAAGCAAAGCTATAGCTTTTTTGATAATAATTATTGGTCGGGTTATACCGGCTATGACCTTAACAAAGACGGAATCGGAGATGTTCCTTATGCTCCAGTTAGCTTGTTTTCGGTTATTTCTTCTAATAATCCTGAATCATTGATATTGCTACACAGTTTCTTCATAGAAATTCTGGAAATTGCTGAAAAAGTATTTCCTTCTTTGACACCCGAGACATTGAAAGATAAAAAACCTCAAATGAAAAAATTTAATGATTAGGGTAAAAAATATAGTTAAGAAATATGGCAAAGTTATAGCTCTCGATGGAATTAGCTTTGACGTTCAGGCTGGAAAAATAATAGCTATTGCCGGTCCTAATGGATCTGGCAAGTCAACTCTTGTCAAAATTATTCTTGGGCTCGTTAAAAATGATTCAGGTGAAATTTATTTTAACGAAGAAAAACTTAACTCACATTATCAATATCGAAAAAATATAGGTTATCTCCCCCAAATTGGTCGCTATCCCGAAAATCTGACTGTAAGTGAAGTGATTTCAATGATTAAAGACATTGGTGATGACGATGAATCTTACGAAATGGATTTAATTGATGAGTTTGATTTAAAAGAGCATGTTAATAAAGAGGTTAGAACTCTTTCTGGCGGTACAAGACAGAAGCTTGGTATAATCCTTGCTTTTATGTTCAAAAAGCAATTACTGATTCTCGACGAGCCAACTTCTGGGCTTGACCCAATCTCTGCAGGAAAACTAAAAAAATTAATTAAATATCGAAATTCTCAGGGAAGCACTGTCCTTCTTATTTCTCATATTATGAGTGAGGTTGAGGAACTTGCCGATGAGATTATATATTTTCTAAATGGAAAAGTAAGCTTCCGGGAGTCTGTCAGTAACTTGATATTTAGGATGGGAGGAAACAATCTTGAAAATAGCATAGCTTTATTCCTAAATAATGGATTAAATCAATAATGTTTCTAAAACTATTTAAATATTCAATTCGAGATGTTGCAAGAAGTAAATGGCTAATATTTTATGGATTATTTTTCTTTTTGCTGACTGAATTTCTAATCTGGTTTTCAACTGATGTATCAAGAGCAATTGTAAGCCTTCTTAATGTTATAATAATTATTATTCCACTTGTAAGCATAATTTTCGGAACTATTTATACTTATAATTCGCGGGAATTTGTCGAATTATTGCTATCTCAACCTATTAGCAGAACAAGTCTTTATAATTCAATATACTTAGGCTTATCATTGCCTCTTGCAATCTCATTTCTAATTGGAACTGGAATACCACTTTTAATCCAAACTTCAATTGATCCCCAAATTCTTCTAATTATACTCTTTTCAGGCAGTGCATTATCATTCATTTTTGTTGGAATTGCATTTTCGATGGCTTTATCCTTTGATGATAAGGTGAAGGGGATGGGATTTGCATTTATTATCTGGTTGGGTCTCAGCGTTATTTATGATGCTTTAATTTTGCTTTTTGTTTGGCTGTTTGGTGATTACCCACTCGAAACTGCTTTAATTTTATTAAGTTCAGCAAATCCGATAGACCTCTCAAGGATTATGGTTATGCTAAAGTTTGATGTTGCTGCTTTAATGGGATATACTGGTGCTATTTTTCAGCGTTTCTTCGGGGGACTGACAGGTATTGTATATTCACTTGGTTTATTGCTTGCTTGGATCTTGATTTTATATTATTTTGGGAAGAGAAAGTTCAAAAACAAAAATTTCTAAGTTAATTTTGCAATTTTTTTAAGCATTCCTTTAAATATTAATTGATGGAAGGGGTACATCAAATACCAATAAATAATACCCCATAATCCAGCAGGATCGAAAATAGCCATTTGTTTGATTTGGGTCCCGGAACCAGAACTTGTTAAGGAAAATTCTAACCAAGCTCTTCCAGGGACTTTCATCTCTGCTTTTAAGTAAAGTCTTGAGGGACGTTCAATTGATTCCACTCGCCAAAAATCAAGGACATCACCTGCAACCAAATGATTTGGATCCCTTCTTCCCCTTCTAACCCCAACGCCTCCAACCAGCAGATCGAGGAAACCTCTTATACTCCATAAGAAATCATAACCATACCACCCATTCTTGCCCCCAATTCTTTCAATGACATTAAAAACATTTTCAATTGGCTTATCTACATTAATTTGATGAATATCAACCAATCTGTTACCTACCCTGTAGGTTTTTCGACTCAGATTATCAATTGTAGCAGACATTGAATCGCTCCACCTGGTTTCTGCAAATTCTTTGTCCTCATTTCTTAATGATAGTTCAATTGCCTCCTTTACGCCCAGAGGTTTAAAATCAATATAATTATTTACCGAATTATCATTTACAACGGTAGGATGTTTGATACTATCAATCAACTTCTTACCAACCCTTGCATAAACAGGAGTAACCAACCCAAGCCATAAGCCAGACAATGTTGGAGTCAGGACTGGTACTGGAATCATAAGCCTTCTAAGCCCTCTTATTTTAGCATATTCATTCATAAGATCACTATATGAAACAACTTCGGGTCCCCCGATCTCAAAGATTTTATGTTCATCAACCTCCAAATCTATCGCTGAGAGAAGGTAATTAAGAACATCACCTATGAATATTGGCTGGGCAGGTATTCTCACCCATTTTGGGGTGATCATAGCAGGTAATCTTTCTACAAGTGCTCTAATCATTTCAAAAGATAGACTCCCTGATCCGATGATGATGGACGCTCTAAACTCAATAACAGGAATCCCTGAGCTTCTTAAAATATTTCCTACTTCCTGTCTGCTTCTTAAGTGTGGCGAAAGCTTACCCTGTTCCTCGAACAAACCTCCAAGATATATAATTTTTTTTATACCTGCTTTTTTTGATGAAATTGCAAAGTTTTCAGCAGCTACTCTGTCCATTTCTTCAAAATCGGATTTGCTACCCATTGAATGGACTAAGTAAAAAGCTACTTCCATTCCCTCCAATGCTTTTAAGAGAGAATTCCTATCTAAGACATCCCCTTTGACAACTTCAACATTTGTTGAAACCCTTGATTTCAGAAATTCTGGATTTCTTACTATACATCTTACTTCGTAGTGATTTTTAATCAGAAGATTTAACAGTCTTCCACCTACATAACCAGTAGCACCTGTTAGTGCTATCTTTTTGCTATTCATTCTTTTAATTTTATAAGATTTAGATAATAACTATGTGTCGTTCAATTATTTTTTTTAGTATATTTATTGTACTCATTCATTGCCTTGTCAAAAACACTCTGATTATAGAATTATTTCTATATATTTGTTTTTTATAATAATTTAATTTAAATTAAAAATTATTTATTTATAGAGTATAAAAAATGAAATTATTACTGTATTCTATCATTTTATTTTTGATTTTTTTATGTTTTTCTTGCGAAAATAAAAAGGGTGAGGTAGAACAAATGAATAAAATTGACCCCCCGGTTACAACCAGACTTAAAGAGTTTGCTAATGTAAAAATCAAGGCAGACTTAAGTCATTTAACCCCAAGAGAAATGCAAATGATAAAATTGCTTGTCCGTGCTGGCAAATTTGCTGATGCTATTTTCTGGAAGCAAAACACTCCCGATGGAATTGCTATTAGAGACTCTCTCGCTGCCCTTCTGAAAGGCGATGCAAGAGCTTTGCATGCTTATGTTCTCTTCCATTACGGACCTTATGATGCTATTTATGATAATGAAAGATTCGTTGGAATTGGTCCCGAGAAAAAACCTCTCGGAGCTAATCTTTATCCCGTTGATTTAACTAAGGAAGAATTCAACTCTTATATTCAGAAATATCCTGACCAAAAACAAGCTCTGGAAAGTCAATATACCGTTGTTGCAAGAGATAACGGAAAATTAAAAGCTATTCCATATTACGAAGCCTATCCCGAAACTGAAGAAATTGCAAAATTGCTTGAAGAAGCAGCTAATTACTGCGATAATGAATCCCTCAAAAAATATCTTTTGCTTAGGGCAGCCGACTTCAGAAAAAATGATTTTTTTGAAAGCGATATGGCATGGATGGATCTTAAAGATAATAATATTGATATTGTTATCGGTCCCATCGAAAATTATATTGATGCTTTGTTCAATTATAAAACTGCTTATGAATGTATTTTGATGGTTAGAGACGTCGAAGCTACAAAAGAGCTCGAAATGTTTGAATCTCTACTTGACGAATTCGAACACAAATTGCCTGTTGACAAAAAATATATACGTAAAACTGCTGGTAAAGGTAACATTCTTCAGATTGTTAATGTAGTATATTTTGGGGGGGACTGTCAGGCTGGTATTAAAACTATAGCTGCTTCTCTGCCGAACGACCCAAGGGTTATCGAAAGTAAAGGTGCAAAAAAATCCATGTTCAAAAACATGATGGAAGCCAAATTTGATAACATTCTGAAACCTATTGGGAATATAATTCTTGACAAAAAACAAGCTGCTTATGTTGATAAAAAAGCTTTTACCAGTTTTGTAACTCTTCACGAAGTTTCCCATACTCTTGGTCTATCTTATGTTTATGGAAAAACAGATTTAACTGTCAGAAAAGCCCTTCAGGAAAAGTATTCAGCTATTGAAGAGTGTAAGGCTGATGTTCTCGGTATGTATAATCATAAACACCTTTTCAATTTAAAGAAAATTGACTCTGAATATCTTGAAAAAGCTATGATTACATACCTTGTTGGACTTTTCCGCTCTATCAGGTTTGGCGCTGAGGAAGCTCACGGTATTTCAAACCTGATTCAACTGAATTTCCTTGCCGAAAAAGGTGCCATTCAATTCAATGGGTCAAAGGTAAGTTTAAATGATAGAATCTTTATGGACAAAATTGAGGAACTTGCCAGAACAGTATTAACAATTCAGGCAGAAGGTAATTATCAGGCTGCTGTTGAACTGGTTGGAAAATATGGCAAAATGAATGAAAATATTAAGATTATTCTCAAGCAATTAAATTCTGTTCCAAGAGATTTAAACACTACTTATGAATATTAAATTTCGAACATTTTTAAAAATTAAAATAAATAATATCTGAGATCTATAATTATATTAAATGGAGTAGTAATGTCTAATTTTCAAATTCAAAAAGCTCAAACCACTAAACTAAATCAAATTGATTGGGACAATCTCAGTTTTGGTAAGTATTTTTCAGATCACATGTTTATTAGCAACTTCGATGGTAACAATTGGGACAACGGCTTAATTATGCCTTATGGTCCTCTTCCGATTGAACCCGGTATGTGCACCCTTCATTATGGACAAACAGTTTTCGAAGGCTTGAAAGCTTTTCATTCTGTTGATGGGTGTGTTAATATCTTCCGTCCTGATATGAATGCAAAAAGACTTAATCATTCTGCCAGCAGAGTTTGCATCCCTCCTTATAACGAGCATAAATTCATTGAAGCAATTGTTGAACTTGTGAAAATTGACAAAGACTGGGTTCCCAAAAAAAGAGGTCAATCCTTGTATATCAGACCGGTTATGTTTGGATCAGGCAACTTTCTCGGCGTTCATCCATCAACAACTTATATGCTTATCATTATGACTTCACCTGTTGCATCATACTACCCTGAAGGATTGAACCCACTGAAAATACTAATTGCAGATGAATATGTTCGGGCTGTTCGGGGTGGCCTTGGTTCAGCCAAAACTGCCGCAAATTATGCTGCTTCCCTTCTTGCAGGTCAAAAAGCCAAGGACGGAGGGTATTCCCAAGTTTTATGGCTTGATGGTATAACTCACGAATTTGTTGATGAAGTAGGTGCAATGAACATCATGTTCGTAATTGACGATGAACTCATCACTCCGCCACTTGATCAAGGAACAATTCTTGCTGGTGTAACGCGTGATTCGGTTCTTAAGCTTGGGAGGGAATGGGGCTTGAAAGTTTCCGAAAGACCCCTGACAGTTCACGAAATTTTCGAAGCTAATTCCAAAGGAAAACTCAAAGAAGTATTCGGCACTGGCACAGCGGCTGTCATATCTCCTGTTGGGCTTCTTTCCTTCAAAGGTCAGTCAATTATCATTAATGATATGAAAATCGGAGAGATTGCCCAAAAAATGTATGACACCATTACAGGCATTCAACACGGCGAAATCGAAGACAAATATGGCTGGATAGTAAAAGTAGAGGTGTAAATTTTTTTTTGTTAAATTAATTATTTGCTCAATATCAGATGTGCCGCTTCCCAGAGATGTGGCACATCTGGTAAAAAATCTACAACACCTATGGCGAATGCGTGATGATAGTAGGGCTGTCTCAAAAGACAAAATTTTGGTATAAATGGTCAGACGAGGACGTCTGACCTACCATAAATATCAATGACTTAGTAGAACAGACATTCTTGTCTGTACAGGAGATAATGACTTATGAGACAGCCCTACTACAAAGAATCAATATTTCCCATCTGCCAATTGGTATTTATTTTATAAAAATTGGAAATTATGTAGAGAAATTTATGGTTGTGAGATGAAATGATAGAAGGAGCCAATCTTCGAAATGGACTCCATCGGAAATCAAATATTAAACTGACACCGAACCGATTTCAGAAAAGATGTGCAAGAGTAGGGAACAGGCATGCCTCTTCCCTGCAATAACAATAATATGGCAGAGTTAATTAAAAGTTCTTCAGTGTGCCGAATGGATTATATAATCTTAGACAGTTTCAAACTGAAGTGAATGGTAATTTATCTTGTCACTTCGTTTACTAATATTTAGTATTTCTATACCTACGACATCTCCGGCTTCATTAAAATCAAGAATAATACCCTTTTCAACTTCCTCGGATTCTATGATTTTAGATTCGTCAAGCCGAAAGTAAATGGCATCGTTTTCTTTGTCAACTTTTAGTTTCATATTTACCTCTTTATCCTTCTATCGAAGAATATTGTTATGATTCGTTTAGGTTGCAAAAAAAAGGATTTACAACCACTCTTAAAAAACGATTTCCGAACTCTTTTATTTGCTTTATGTAATGCATTTCCTCTTCAGACACAAATTCAGTAAAATCAGGAGTTGTAATTGTATCAAAAATCCAGCTTTCTCGAATTTCTCTTTCGATAATCATATCAACAGTATGTTTTGAAAATTCAAAGTCATCCATGATAAGCAATCAGTAATCAACTCTTTAAAAAAATTTAAAATTACAATTTTTCTAAATAATAAACAATCTGGTAAAAGTTCAAGTATAATATGGCAGAGTTAATAAAAATGCCCTTTGGGGTGTGGAGGGCTTAATTGTTATATTCATCATCATTCCAATTTAATGGATTATTATGAATATATTTTCTTATTTCATTCAATTCTTTTTCATTACGGATAATATGCTCGTAATAATTTCTTTGCCAAATGGGAAGACCAGGAGAATTACGGATATCATTAATCTGTTTTGTTATTGTAGATTTTAATAATTTTATGATCGTAGATAATGAATTTTTTGTTGATTTTCCAAATTTTTCTGTATTTTGTAGTTGAAAGGGTTCATTGCTGTTGTATGGGTTCTGTCGTAAGGGTTCATTGCAATGAACCCCTACAACATCATTATAATTCAAATATTGTTCTTTAATTATCAAAATCAAATGAATATGATTTGGCATTATCACAAAATAATCGATTTTGATATTTTGTCTTATTTCTTCCGTTCTTAATAATTCTTCTTTTACGATTTTTCCATATTTATTCAATTTAATAACTCCATCAGCAATTTCCCCGAATAGATGTTCGCGGTTATGGGTGCAAATCGTTACAAAATAATGTCCTGCCTGAGAATAATCATATTCTTTCGGGCGAATTGATTTGCGGTGATGTATTTCGGGGTTGTATTTCATGATATAATATTTAATCTAAATTTTGTGTACATAGGGGTTCATTTCTGTTGAAGGGGTTCATAGCAATGAACCCCTACATAAACGATAATCTTGCCACCTTAATAAAAAGCCCTTAGGGGAGCGGAGGACAATAAGGTTATTCTATTTGCTTAGCTAATTTTTCCGAAGCTAAAATAATTTCTTTAATAAAATCATCAATTTGATTTAGCATTTCAGGGCATATTTTAACAAAATCCCTTATTGATAAACTAAGAATAATTATCAAATAGTATAGAACAGTACCTATCAATCTATAAGCTTCCACATTCCCAGCTTTAAATACAGCAATTTGGTCTATGCAATATGAATCAGAATGAACATACCTTGAAAGATAATCATAAGTAGATTTGTAAAAATCTGCTTCAAATCCAGCCTTTGTAGCAATTTCAGTATTGTTAGGAATTTGAAAAATATCACAGTTTTCAATTTTTCTTTTTATTCCATGTGATAAGGATTTGAAAAAATCATTATCTTTAATAGATTTAAGTTCATTAGAATTTCTTTCTTTAATTACTGCTAAATCTGGATATTGAGATTTAATTAAATCAAGGTTCTTTTTCCTTTTAAAATCAATGTAATAATCCCAAAACAATTTTTTGAATTCTCTTTCAGATTCATTTTCAGGTATATCAATGCAATAATGATAATAAATCAAATATGAATCAAAAATAGTTCTTGTTAAAATACAAATTGAAGAATAATCCCAAAGTTCAATTGCATTAATTCTTTTATAGATTTCACTTTCTGGAATCAATTTCAGAAGAGAAAAACTAATAGCACAAATTCTTCCAAATAAATCAGAAGCAATTTGTTCTTCCCATGTTTCAACTTCTTTCCCAAAAGTTTTACAAGAAAGATTCATTGCTTTATTAACAAGCAATTCATAAGTTTTTACTTTTTCGATATAATTCATTTTATTATCTTAATGTTGTTGGAACGAGAATTATTTCAACCTCTTCAATATTTCCTCTTCTTGTGAGAGCCATTGTACCTCTTTTTGCTTCTACCCCTTCAAAGATTTCCTCAATATCATATTGTTTCCCATTTTTAAAAATTAATTTGCCTTTATTATATCCATAACCAGAATATTTTAAAATAGCATCTTCACCATAAGGATATTCATAACAATATCTTGTTTTTATATAAATTGATGAATTGTCAACTTTATATAAATCTTGACCTTTTCTAGTTATTCTAACACTATAATCATCTGACATTGCTAATAATATAGAAAAGCCTAAAAGCAGAAGAAAACAAAAACTTATAATGGTAATATTCTTTTTCATTTCTTTTCTCCAATTTATAAAAAAATAATTATTTACAACACTTCAAAATTACTCGCTTCGCTTATTTGTTCTTTGCGGTTTTTTTTGCTAATAATACTTACTTTAAATTTTGTAATGACCTTTATAATTTACTAAATATACTATTGACAAAATAATAATAATTTCGAATATTTCAAGCATTTTTTAATTTCAAAAAAATATTTTTAAAAGATGTAACACATAAATTATATTTTGATAAGTGGGAGAACCATAAAAACTATATCATATGTCTCACATCTAAAATCAAAATCTACAACACCCTCGGCAAATGCGTGATGATCGTAGGGGTTCATAGCAATGAACCCCTACTACAACAAATTGATGTATCGCATCTGCCTGTCGGTTTATATTTCATTCAAATTGGGAATTATACAGAAAAGTTTATTAATATAAAATTATTCTTTCTCTATTCCACTTGACATTTGTATTTTTGTATATATATTGTTTATACGGGTGAAAATTGGAAATTCAAATAAAAAAATGGGGAAACAGCCTTGGGATCAGAATCCCGCAAGCCATTGCAAATCAAATCAATATTAAAGAAGGCTCAAAAATTAATCTTGTTCTTAACAAGAATAAGATAGAACTTATCCCGACTATTTCTGAATATCGGTTGGATGACTTAATTGCTCTTATTAACGAGTCTAATATTCATAATGAAATTTCTACCGGTGAAGCTCGGGGAAATGAAATATGGTAGCCAAAGCTTATTGCCCTGATCGTGGTGACATAGTCTGGCTTGATTTCGATCCTCGAAACGGTTATGAACAAAAAGGTAGAAGACCCGCAATAGTCTTATCTCCAAAAAACTATAACTCTAAAACCGGACTTGCCTTGTTTTGCCCTATCACAAATCAGGTTAAGGGTTATCCCTTTGAGGTAATGTTACCCTCAGATTTTCCTCTTACCGGGGTTATTATTTCTGACCAGATTAAGAGCCTTGACTGGAAAGTTAGAAATACTGATTTCATTATTAAAGCACCAAATAGCCTATTGAATGAAACAATCAATAAATTTTCAACTCTTATTAAGTTATAATTTTAAAGTGTATGTTTTTTTTAAATTATTTCAACTAAAGCTTATTTTACATTCAATTTGTGGATTATTATTGAAAACCTTATCTCACTTATAAACCTTAGTAGAAATTATATCAAACGATACATAATAACCTAATTACCTTATTGTATTAGCCATATAATATTTTTTTTTCCGTTTTGCTTGCTTTGCTACTAAGGTTGATTGAAGGAAATGGGGTTTTTTAAGAAATCATTCAGCAAATTTCTTTTTGTTAGATGAAAAATAATATTATTTCTCTTTTTGGCAATAGTAGTTAATCAAATCAAAAATAAATATTTATTTAACCAAATTAATTTTTTTAATTTCCTTAAAATAATTATTTTGAATATAAGTTTTTGATTAAATTGATTTTATTCTTTTTAAAGGTACATCTGAATGAAATATTTTTATATTCTGCTTATTTCGGCATTTACAGTGATATTATTATCAAGTTGCGGAACTGTTGAACCTGTCAATGACAATAAAATCAGCGTCCTTGAAGGAATTAGATTACTTGATACTCTCAATGCAAAGTTCACTGAATTGGCTGCAAAGCCGGGTAGCACTCCTGCAAATACTCTCTCACAAACAAGGGAATGGGTAACTGGTCTGCCAAATGTCAGTGGTGCGTCTATACTTGATAATTATTATATGATTATTAAACTTAAATCCGGGTTGGCAGTTACATATAATATAATTCTAATTGATGAAGATGGTTATTCAATCTTTAGAGGTGGGGGGAGTAAAACAAATGGCTTGGAAAAATTAGACGAACTTCAAAAACGAACTGTTCCCAGTAAAAAGGTCTTGATATATGCCCCGGCATATTCCGAATTTTATAAACCGGGAGAGCTGGAAAAAGCAACATCCCATTTTGCCAAGTCCAAGATCAAATTTGATTTAACAATATTAAAAGATAAGGATTGCAAGCCGGAAATAATCCAAAAATTCGGTGATTATGGTCTGGTCATCATTGATACTCACGGCGAACCTGATGCTTTTATGACTGGTAGTTATCTAAATTTTTTAAAAACTCCTTCATCCGAACAGGATATTATAGACAGAATTAAGTCAACTTTTGGCTCGGACGATATTTACAAAAGGATCATAGGGCAAGAATTAAGGATGGGTGCATCTATTTCTTCTCAAATCGATACAACTAAACCGAATTGGATCGGGAATTTTTATATGGGTAAACTTTTTGCTACATCGAAACTAATCATGAATTTGCCAAAATTATCCAACACAATCGTTTTCGGAAACTTTTGTTACAGCGGTTACGGTGTAAAACCACCCGATCAATATACCGAAAATCCCATTAGAACTGCATTTACAAACAGGGAACCGATAAGCTATTATGGTTACACTTTTGATAATAACGGTTCAACAACTGTAACAGATGGTTTTGCCAAAAAAATGGAAGACACTTTAATTCGCAATTTGGTTATTGATCTGGATACTACCAAGAATGCTAATTTGTCTCACAATAATCAAGAATTTTATGATGTTGATATGCAAAAAAATGATTATTTAAAAAGAAAATTATGGTTCAGGCATTTCAATCATGATGATTATTGGTTCGGCGGTTGCGTTACCGAATTTATTGATGAGCGGGACGGACAGAAATACAAAGCAGTATGCATTGGTAAACAAAACTGGATGGCTGAAAATTTAAGATACAATTCTCCAGGTAGTATGTGCTACGATTCCTCCGATGCAAATTGTGAAATCTATGGCAGGCTTTACCCTTTCAAACTGGCTCTGGCGGGGAGCAATGCATCAATGACAAATCCAAGCGGTGTTCAGGGTATTTGCCCAAAAGGTTGGCATATTCCAAGCAAAGCAGAATGGGAACAGTTATTCTCCAATTTTGCAACTGACACTGTTGCCAGAGCATTAAAAATGAAATCGAATTTATGGAAAAACTGGGTGGGAGAAACAAATAGCAGCGGCTTTGGTGCCATTCCCGGAGGATTCTTTACCTGGACATTTAATATATCAACAGGAAATGTCAGGAAGTTTCAATTCAAGGGAGAACATGCCTTATTTCTAAGCACTTCAACAGACGGACAGGGAAAGGTTTATGGGGTTAGCATTCAGTCTCAATCCTCAAAAATAGTTCCTTTTTCAATAACTAATGAAATGGATCCAAATCAGCCGCCAATGAATGCATCTTGCAGGTGTGTTAAGGATTGAAAAATAATATTCAAAGAGTTAAATTTTTTTCACTTTATATTTTGGAGGATTTATGAATAAAATAATATACTTACTTTTGCTGGTATTTTTAACAAGTACATCATTTGCACAATGGGTAAATATATCAAATGGTTTGGGAGCTGCAAGGATTTATTCTGTTGCTGTAAATGGTAACAATCTATTAGCAGGAACAGAAGGAAAAGGGGTATATTTGTCAAAAGATCTTGGTAATAATTGGGAATCCATTGGCTTATCTTCTCTAAGTATTGGATGTGTGGCATTTAATGGCAATACTATTTTAGCAGGCACTGAGGGATCTGGCATTTTTATTTCTTCGGATAATGGAAAAAACTGGAACAATCCACTACCATTTGATATGATAAGCTGTATTGCCTTAGGAAACAGTAAAATTTTTGCTGGATCATTCAATGGTCTTTACTTCTCTACTGATAATGGTACGAATTGGACAAAAAGCAATAAAATGAACTCTTCGATTGGCAATATAATAACAATAGGTAATACAGTTATTGCAAGTACTGCTGTTGGTATTTATATTTCAACCGACAACGGTGATAACTGGGACAAGAGTTCTGGTGGTTTGGATGGTGGAGAATACTATGCCCTTGCAAAAAGCGATAATAAGATATACACTTCATCAGGAGGGAAAATTTTTTTATCAATAGATAATGGAGATAATTGGACTAAAAAAAATGATGTTAAAGCTGATGTGATATTTACTTTAGCTTCATATGGCAATAATGTTTTTGCCGGAACCTTTCGGGAGAATGTTTTTTTATCTACAGATAATGGAAACAACTGGGTTAAGAAGGATAATGGCTTAACCGGGAGAACCGTTAAATCTTTAGTTATTAGTGGTGAAAATATTTTTGCTGGTACAGATGCTGGTGTGTTCAGAGCTAAACTATCTGATATGACAGCAACTGATGTTACAGAAAATCAAGATAAGGAAATAAATTTTTTTATTAGTCCAAACCCAGCAATAGATTTCATTGACATTTCAATTATCAATAATGATTATAACTTTTTAAATTATTGTTCTCCTCTTCAGATCTACAACACACTTGGCGAACGTGTGATGACCGTATGGGTTCATTGCAATGAACCCCTACTACAAAGAATTGATATTTCCCATTTGCCTGCTGGCTTATATTTCATTCATATTGGTTCGCTTACTGCAATGTTTGTAAAGATGTAGAAAAGAAAAAGATGGAGCCCATCTCGAAGATGGACTCCATCTGAAATAGATAACACAGTACCCCGTGTCCCTACAATAACAATAATATCGCAGAACAAATAAAAAGCCCTACGGGGCGGGAAGGGCTGAAATATGTAAAATTACAAAAATCAAATATTGCAATAAATCATTTCGTCTTAAAATTTCAATTAATAAAATAAATATATTAGGAGTCTATATGATAAATCAATTTCACGCTATATACGAGAAAGATGGTGAATGGGTTGTAGGATACTGTCCTGAAATTCCTGGTGCTAATGGAATGGGGAAAACTAAAGAAGAATGCCGTGAAAATCTAATAGATGCAGTACGATTGATTCTTCAGGATAGATATGAGGATTCATTGCGTAGTTTAACTGATGACCATATCAATGAGATAATATCAATTCAATGAAACGGAATGAACTCTTAAAAATTCTTCGAAGGAATGGTTGTTATCTCAAAAGGGAAGGAGCCAATCATTCATTATGGATAAGCTCAATAAATGGAGCAATTGAAGCAATTCCAAGGCATACCGAGATTCCTGAAAGGCTTGCCAAAAAAATTATAAAAAATCTGACTTCAAAAGATTAAAAGATTAAGAAAAATAGCTTTACACCCTCAATAAAAAATTGGTAAAGTAAAAAAACAACTGTTCTTTTTATAGACGTCTTTTAAGTTTTTAAATTTGTATAGAACAGACTGACAGAGTTAATAAAAAGCCCTTCGGGGCGGGAAGGGCATTTAACAAATTTATTCAAAACCTTATTTAAAATACAAACATGAGTAGAAATTATGTCAAACGATATGTAGTTACCTTATTACCTTATTTCATTGACTATAGTATATGCTATGAAAATTGAATATAATAATCTTTATTCATAATTAAATAGCAAATAATGTAATAAGGTCGTTGTTGTATTTACTTGTTTTTCTACTAAGTTTGATTGAAGGAAATAAGGTTTTTATAAACAATATACAGGAAAAATTTAAGGTGGCAAGGTAAATTTTTTGAAATATCAATCTCTTTTTGTATTTTTTCTAAACATTTATTACAATTTTAAATAGATGATCGGAATAAGATTAAAAAACTAATTATATTTGAATTATAAATTTTAGATAAAAAAAATGGAGTCATTTGATTCAACAAAAAGAAGTCTTTACGAAATACTCAAAGACGTTAATTCTGGAAAAATTCAATTGCCTGACTTTCAAAGAGGGTGGGTTTGGGACGATAACAGGATTAAAGGGATAATAGCTTCTGTTGCCAAATCTTTTCCAATTGGGGCAATCATGCTATTAGAAACTGGAAATGAAAATATAAGATTTAAAACTAAGCCGATTGAAGGCGTTGTTGGGTTAAATGGAATAAAACCTGAAATGTTAATTCTTGATGGACAGCAGAGAATAACTTCTTTATATCAAGCAATAATAACCAATAGAGTTGTACATACAAGAAATTCTATAGGATATGAGATAAAACGTTGGTATTATATCGATATGGTCAGGGCTTTAGACCCTGATTCCGATTTGGAAGAAGCAATTTTCTCGATTAATGAAAATAAAATTATAACTGAAAATTTTGGACGAGATGTTGTTTTAGATCTTTCAACAGAAGAAAACGAATTCAAAAATTTGATGTACCCTGTTAATAAAGTTGATGAGTATGATGAATGGCGAACACAATTTATTGAATATTGGGATTATGATAAAGATAAAATTAAATTTTGGAATGAATTTGAGAAGAAAATCATAAAGGGTTTTAATGGCTATAATTTGCCAGTTATAATAATGAAAAAAGAGAACCCAAAAGAAGCAGTTTGTCAGGTATTTGAAAAAGTAAACACAGGAGGCGTTTCATTAACTGTTTTTGAGCTTTTAACTGCATCTTTTGCTTCTGATGATTTTGATTTAAAATCTGATTGGGAAAGTATCAAAAACGAATTTAAACCATATAAAGTTCTGATCAATACAAGCAATACTGATGTAATCCAGGCAATTACGCTTTATTCAACTTTCAAAAAAAGGTTAGATGCTATTTCATTGGGGGTATCTGACAATATTCCTTCTGTGAGTGCAAAACGTAAGGATATGCTCAATTTAAAACTTGAAGAATATAAGAGATATCGAGAGGATTTAGTTAATGGTTTTATTAAAGCATCAAAAATACTTGTTGAGAATCATATTTATAATGCTCGAGATTTGCCTTACAGTACACAACTTATTCCTATGTCAGCTATTTTAGCCCACCTTAAGGAAAAGATTGACAATATTGGGAATAAAATCAAATTAATGCGTTGGTTTTGGTGTGGTGTTTTTGGAGAACTATATGGTTCTGCTAACGAAACACGCTATGCTTTGGATATGATGCAAGTTACTGATTGGATTGAAAATAATTCCATAGAACCTAAAACAATTTATGATGCAAACTTTTCGCCATCTCGTTTAAACACTTTACGAACAAGAAATAGTGCAGCTTACAAGGGAGTATATGCATTAATGATGGATGATAACCCAAGTGATTGGCTATCTGCAACAAAAATTGATTTTAGCACTTATTTTTCAGAATCAATTGATATTCATCACATTTTTCCAGTAGCTTGGTGTGATAAGAATAATATTCCACGTAATGATTATGATTGCATTATTAATAAAACACCATTATCAGGTAGGACAAATAGAATTGTTAGTGGAGATGCTCCGAGTAAATATTTGGAAAGACTTAAAAAATATGCCGGTGTATCTGATCAAGAATTTAATAACATCCTTGTTTCACATTTATTAAATCCTGATTTTTTGTATAATGATGATTTTTACGGATTTTTTTACAATCGGAAAGAACAGATTTTACAAAAGATTGAAAAGGCAATGGGTAAACAAATCTCGAGAGAACAATTATTAGAGGAAGAAGGTACATTTGTTGATAATACAATTGAAGAAGATTAAGTATATATTTATCACTTATTTATAACAGCATCAAAAAGGCATTTGCGATCCAGTAATTGATTTAAGCTTTGTGCTTCAATCAACTTTTTTTGTTGGCAGGCAGTATTATGTTCCTAAATCTACTCCTTCTTTCTCTTAACCATCTTGATTCTTACCTTTCCGAAGTCTGTAACCTTCGTAATGTTCAGAAATCGAACTTTATACAACCCCCTGATGAATGCGTGATGACCGTAGAGACACGCCGGCGGGGCGTCCTTACTTTTTACAAATAAAATGTCAATTATTAGAAATGAAATAAGCATTAAAAACAAATTATTTATTAAAGTTCAACTGTTTGATTTCTACTTGTTGAATAAAAAATATATTTTTTAGTATAAACATTAATAATGAAGATAAAAATAAAATTGAGGATAAAATAACTGTGATTTTTATACCAAATAAATATTTGATAGAATCTTCACGATATATTTCAAAAAATAGTCTAAAAATTGAGAAAAGAATAATGAATAGAATAAAACTATCCTTTTTAAAAATCTTCAAATAAAGAAAAATAATAAAATAAAAAAAGGATTCTAATAATTGAAGAGGTATCATTGTATGATCTATAACAATAATTCCATAGCAGCATCCTCCGTAATAACAACCTATTTTACCAAATGCAACTAATAAAATAAACGGAATGATAATTATATCCAGCAAATTTTTTAAAGTTTCAGATTTAAAAAGAACAGAAATGCAATAGATAATAAAAATGGAAGTTAAAGACAATAGCAAAGAATTATGTTTAAAATAGTTGCCGTTAAAATTATCAAAAACAAGCGGATATGTTATTGAACCCGAAATTAATCCAATAATAATAAACAAATTATAAAAAATAAAATTATTCCAAAATTTCAATCTATCAAAATTATATAGAAAAATTAATGAGATTAAATATCCAAAGACAAGGAATATTCCTTGACTATGGATAATACTCAATCCTACAAACATAAAACTTATTCTATCAAGTTGAGAGTTATATTATGCGAAGATATTCCGAGAAAGAGTATTTGTTTGCCGTTTGACAGGGTTTTATATACTGGCGTATAGCAGGTTACTGTTAAATCATATTTGCCTGTTAATTCACAAGTATTTCTCAGAAAAAGACTTGGATAAGTATATCCTTGGGAATTGTCTATAAACTGTCTAAAACCTAAACCGGTTCCATCTTTAGTTATTGTATCAAGAAGAGTAGAATTTTTTCTGAAATATATTTCTATTTTGCTGTTACTATTTCCTCCTGACCAAAAAATATCGAAAGAATTACTCTTACTGATTGTATCATAACGGCTAAGATTACTTATTATAAGTTCATTCGGAAAACTTACAGAGTCTAAAACAAATGGGAAGCCATTAATGGAATCAATTAAGAATTTGTTTTGTGCACCACCAAAATATATATCCATTGGGGAATAAGGGTCGAACAATTTATAGGCGCCTGGAGAATATTGCTTTAATGTTGTTGCATTGATTACAATACTGACAACATCTAATGGTGAATAATCCTGTTTGAACATTCCAGCGTAGGCATCGGTTTCATACCCATCGAAAGTCATTTCATGCCAATCCCCGTCAAAATAATTCATTACCATATCATTCCTTTTATCTTTAATAAGCAATATAATTCCAGTCAGGTTTCCATTATTGTAAGTATTAATTAATTCCTCGATAGCATAATAATTTCCGTTATAATACACTGGTGGTATCTTATTTTTTTCAGGTCCGGTTGTTTCATTTTTACAACCTATAAAAACAAGAACAAAAGAAATTATGATAACATAAGTTGTTAATTTCATAACATAATCCTTCTAAATATTATTTTTTTATTTAAATGCACTCTGAACATGGTTTTTTAATATTCACTTTGTAATTATGTGGGTTAGCACATCCATCGAAGGATGATTTTAGTAATGAAAATGATTCCAATTGACTCTGATTTCCATTTGCAAAGGTTATCCATCCCTGATATTCAAACTTAAAATCATTAAGAGTAACACAATATTTTTTAATTGGTGGTTGGAAACAATTAACTTCCCTTGGAGGATCGTCGGCAAAGGGCCACCCCCTTCGGACAGTATGACGTTCAATAAACCATTGTTTGACTGTTTCGCAGTTTAATGCTTCTAATTCACTTGTTGTGGGATATCTTCCATATTTCAAGAAGAACATTTCTGCCCATGAATATATTCTATTAGAATCTTTTGACCAAAAACCGAAGTTTATTTCATATCCTTCTACATATTTAGTTGGATTTTGGGCTTCTTCTCCGTAACCAGCTGAAATGATATGGTTTATTTTTGAATTTGGTAGATCGTATGGAATATAATGAGTAGCATCCTGATAGTTTTGAATATTTCCATTAATATCCTTCCAAAACCTTGTAAATCTTTTTTCATCCAATCTTAGTAATGCATTTACAAAATTAGCACCTGGGCAAGATAAGGGATCAATTTGCAAACATACAATCGGATTGGGTGGGTCACAACAATCACTTTTAAAAAAAACATAAAAAATGATTAAAAATAATATTACTCCTATGAATTTCTTCATAATTTTTTTATACCCCAAAAATTAACCAATCAAAATTAAAAAAAAAAAAAAATAGATGTAGTTATTTCTATAAAATTTTTGTCATATTAATTACTAATATTTTGTGGTATTTTATACTACAAACGATTTTCCATCCATTTTTTAACATCTTCATATATGCCTTAATAAAAAAAAATAATCCTGTTATTGGCTCTAAATCAATAAATTATTGATAAATTATATGTTATTCAATAATATTATTTATAATCTTAATTATTTGAATTCTTATTCACAGGTGAAGTCTTTTAATACTTTACCTTAAAATTATTTTATTCCTTAGCTTTCCCGATCAGCTTTTTAAATGCTATATATACTATTATTGTAGTTGCTGGCATAAACAAAAATATTGCTGTTTCTATAATTTTTCCTTTGTTGTAAACAATTTCCTGAAAAACAGATATTGAACTCGCTGCTCCGTTTAGGAACAAAGCGTTCATTAGTAATATTATTAAGAAAAATATTGGAAGAAAAATTACTGAGGCAAGTGCTGCGGCTTTTAGCTCCCTTTGTTTTTTAAATAAAAACAATTCATAAATTTGAAGATGATAGTAAAGTGCAATCCAGAGGAAAACAAACATTGAAATTTTTAAAAATCCGGAATATTCTGGAACATAGTCATTTCCCGAAAAGGAAAAGCCTACATAGAGATACGATATCGTTCCGGCCGTCAAAAAACTTGTAAGGGGGTATCTCAGGTGAAATTTGTTCCACGATTTTCCCTTCCTGATTTTGAGCAAATAATGGCAAAGAACACCTCCCAATAGACCAAAAATAATGTCATTAATCTGGTCTTTGATTATTTCGGGTTTGAATAGGTTGAGAGCAAATATTCTGAAGAGAATTTCAACAATCTCATAACTTAGAAGAATTAATATCAAAACCAGCCAAATTTTTTGAATTCTTTTGGCTCTAAGGATGATATAAACAAAAGCCCCAGACCAGATGTGGTTGAATGTCCAGTAGTCTATAAAAAAAATCTTATTTGAGTAAATTACCTTATATAGCCAGTGAGTGCTCGAGTAAACTGTTTCAATTATCCAATCCATCACTTACCGTATTGACTGACTTCTTTTGCCTGTTTGCCCTGAAAATTAATATTTTGAATATCAGAATGTAAAGAAAGAGAAAAGAAAATAGATTTATTATCACAATGTTCAAAGCACTAAGTCCATAGAAAAAAACCATACCGAAAATAAGATAAATACTATTAATTATTACTGCCAGAGAAAAAGCCTTCAATCTGAGTGTATTATTTTCATATGTTTCTTCTTTTTCCTTTGATAAAGCAATAAAAGTTAAGCCAACAATTAATGAAATAGCGAACAGCTCCTCGCTAATGTTTGATTGCATCCAGAAAAAATATTTGGTCTCGAAGAAAATGGATTGAATTGCAAAAACCGGAACATCGAGAAATTCCAGATCAAGATTTAAAATATATTTAGCTATAAAAATCAATACTGCTGGTATTAAACACAGATAGCCAATATTCTGGTATTTATGATTGAATAAAATCATAAATTATTAAATTAATAATTTGTTGTAAAGACGTAGGATTTTACGATAGAACCATCATCCATATGAGCCTCCACGTGCACAAGACCAAATTTATGATTTGCCCTGTAAACAAACTTCTTAATTCCTGCGATTCTCGAATCCTGCTCAATCGTTATTGTCTTAATATCAAAGAATCCATAAGGGAAGTCATCAACGTCTGAGCGAGCAATAACTTTTCTGGTTATTGTTTTGCCGTCAGATTTTGTCAGTTTATATTCATCACCAACTTTTGCATTATATTTGACAAGGGTATGAGGTTTTTCATCTTTATTAAAGAAGTCCTGCAAACCCTCGTTTGTAATTTTGAATTTTAGTTGTGTTTTGATCCTTCCATTGCTTTTCATAGTTGATGGTATTCTGTCAATATAGGTTTTTAGTTCAGGAATGTTAGGAATATCACATTCGACATCCATTGTTATCAATCCATTTTCATTCTTTAATATTTTAATTTTTTCATTTAATTCGATTGCTTTATTACCAATAACCGGTGAAAGGTCAAACGTATTTCCAACCTGTGCTATCGGAGTATTGCCTGAACCTCCTAACTGATTTGGATCTTCCTTCTTATTCCCAAAAATATTGTCAATTTCGTTGCAGGAAACCGAGACTAATAATAAAGATGCGATAAAGAACAAAAAGATGATGTTTTTCATAAATTTTCCTTTGATTCAATATTAAATAACAACAAAATAAGTTAGAAAAATATAAAAATAATATTAATTATCAAAATTAATTGACAACACAAATCATACAAAATTAATAATGATTTTCTATTTAGTATATTTCTGGAACCATGTTCAAATCTTCTCTCGGGGGTCTGACATAGTTGTCAACTATTTTCCTCGGGGGCAATTCCATTGCCGGAGGTAGAACATCTTCGTAGGGAATCATTTTCAAAATATGTGCTATACAGTTCAATCTTGCTTTTTTCTTGTCATCAGCATTCACATCCCACCACGGAGATTGTTTAATGTCAGTATATTTAAACATTTCATCTTTTGCTTTGGAGAATTCAACCCATTTGTTGTAGGATTCCAGATCCATAGGGGAGAGTTTCCATCTTTTTGTCGGGTCGTTCGCACGGTCACGAAAACGCTTTTCCTGCTCTTCGTCGCTTACGGAAAACCAGTATTTGAGCAGAATAATCCCGGAACGAATCAGCATTTTTTCAAATTCTGGACAGGACCTCAAGAATTCCCAATATTCATCTTCGGAACAAAAACCCATCACCCGTTCAACACCAGCACGATTATACCAGCTTCTGTCAAATATCACAATCTCGCCTGCTGCTGGCAAATGTGCCACATATCTCTGAAAATACCATTGAGTCCGCTCCACATCCGAAGGCTTTTCGAGTGCAACAACCCGGCAGCCGCGAGGATTCAGCGGCTCGGTCAGTCGCTTTATCATACCACCTTTTCCGGCAGCATCTCTGCCCTCGAACAAAATAACAACCCTTAAACCTTTTGCTTTAATCCAGTATTGAAGTTTGACAAGCTCAGCCTGGAGTTTTGCTAATTCCTGCTCATAGTAAGCTGTGCTGATTTTACCTTTACTATTATATTTTTCCACTTTTTTTTGCTCTTTATGACCGTCCTTGTGCTCTCCCATATAAGCTCCCTGGAAAATAAATATTTACAGAAAAAATATCGTGAAACTTAACAAATACTTTAGAAAAAACAAATAGGAATAGAAAAAAATGTTAAACTTTTAATATAAATTAGATTTTGCTTTAACAGATTATTTATATAATTTAAATTTTTTAAATTTAAATGATAATTAATTTTTTCTTTTATGAGGATTTTTTATGAATAAAGTTATGATCTATTTTTTTGTAATTATATATTTCTTCATTTCCCTTCCCTCGGAAATTATCTCCAAACCCAAAGACAAAGAAGAGAAAAAAGATACAACTGATAAATTTGTATCAGCTACCTTCTCGGGTTTGAATTTCAGGCTGATTGGTCCTGCTGCCACCTCCGGCAGAGTCGGTGATTTTGCTGTTAACCCAAATAACAAAAGTGAATTTTATGTTGCGATTAGCTGTGGCAACGTCTGGAAAACAACAAACAAAGGTATCAGTTTCACTCCGATTTTTGATTCTTACGGCTCTTATTCTATTGGCTGCCTTGCTCTTGACCCTAACAATCCTTTTGTTGTCTGGGTCGGGTCAGGTGAAAACAACAGTCAGCGAAGCGTTGGCTATGGTGATGGAATCTATAAATCAACAGACGGTGGCAAAAGTTTCACAAACATGGGCTTGAAAAAATCCGAGCACATCGGCAAAATCCTGATTGACCCCCGCAATTCGGATGTTATCTACGTAGCTGCTCAAGGTCCCTTGTGGGGTCCTGGAGGTGATAGAGGTTTATATAAATCCACTGATGGCGGAAAGACGTGGGAACAATCACTTAAAATCAGCGAAAACACAGGCGTTACCGATGCTGTTTTCGATCCAAGAAATCCTGATGTTATCTTTTGTGCTTCATATCAAAGGCGAAGACACGTTTGGACTCTTATCAACGGTGGTCCTGAATCAGCTGTTTATAAATCAACAGATGCGGGAAAGACATGGAACAAGCTCACCAATGGTTTACCTTCTGTAGATATGGGAAAAATTGGTCTTGCTATCCCTCCATCAAATCCTGATATTGTCTATGCTACTATTGAAGCGGCTTCGGGTCAGGGTGGATTTTATAAATCAACCGATAGGGGTGCAAGCTGGAACAAGGTAAATAGCTTCGTTTCTGGTAGCGCCCAATACTATCAGGAATTAGTCTGCGACCCTTTGGACGAAAATGTTGTTTATAATCTTGATACTTATACCCACGTTACTTACGACGGAGGCAAAACATTTGTCAGATTGAGCAATAAATACCGCCACGTTGATGACCATGCCCTTTGGATTGACCCTGATAACAATAATTACCTTCTGATGGGTGGTGATGGGGGCATTTACGAAAGTTATGACCGTGGCGAAACATGGAGATTTTTCCCGAACCTACCAACTACCCAGTATTATAGAGTTACTGCTGATAATTCAGAACCATTTTATTATGTTTATGGCGGAACGCAGGATAATAATACATGGGGCGGTCCCTCCCGAACAACAAATTCCGGGGGTATCAATAATGAAGACTGGTTTATGGTTGTTGGTGGTGATGGTTATAAAGCCGTTATAGACCCGAAAGACCCCAATATCGTTTACGGTCAGTGGCAGTACGGCAATCTTGTCCGTTTCGACAGAAAAAGCGGAGAGGTTTTCTATATTCAACCTCAGCCGGAAAAAGGCGAAGAAATCAGATGGAACTGGGATACTCCTTTAATACTCAGCCATCATTCAAACACACGGCTCTATATTGCGGCAAATAAAGTTTTCCGCAGTGATGACCGTGGTCAGTCATGGAAAGCAATCAGTCCTGATCTGACACGACAAATTGACAGAAATAAACTCCCTGTTATGGGAAAAATTTGGGGACCCGATGCCGTTGCAAAAAATGCTTCAACATCTTTCTATGGTAATATCATTGCTTTGGTGGAATCTCCACTAAACGAAAATTTAATTATTGTCGGAACCGATGATGGTTTGCTGCAAATAACCGAAGATGGAGGTAAAAACTGGAAAAAAATTGACAAATTCCCGGGTGTTCCCGAAACTACTTATGTCAGTGATGTTTTCACTTCTCAATTCAACGAAAATGTAATTTACGTAACATTTAACAATCATAAAAACAATGATTTCAAGCCTTATGTCATTAAAAGCACCGATAAAGGAGCAAGCTGGAAACTTATATCATCAAACCTCCCTGAGAATGGACCGGTTTGGACAATTAACGAAGACCATAAAAATTCCGACCTTCTTTTTGTTGGAACAGAATTCGGAGCATTCTTTACTATTGATGGCGGGCAAAAGTGGATACAGTTCAAATCAGGACTACCCACAATATCAGTCCGTGATATTGAAATTCAAAGAAGAGAGAATGATCTTATCATTGGTACTTTCGGTAGGGGTATTTATATTCTCGATGATTATACACCGCTTCGTTATGTATCAAAAGATTTGTTCGATAAATCATACCACATCTTTCCTATTAAAGATGCTTTGATGTTCAACGAAGATGATTCAAGAAGTAAAAATGACCACGGAGAAACTTTCTATAGGGCTAAAAATCCCCCCTTCGGTGCCACTTTTACATATTACGTTAAAGATAAAATCAAAACGTTAAAGGATAAACGTATTGAAGAAGAGAAAAGGCTCGAAAAGGAAGGCAAACCCATTGTTTATCCTACCCCCGCTCAGCTCAAGGAAGAAGACGAGGAGTTGAAACCTTATCTTATTGCAAAAATTATGGACGAAAACGGAAATACTATCAGGCTCCTGTCAACATCAATCTCTCCTGGTATAAATAGGCTGACATGGGATTTGAGATATCCTGACACTTCACCCGTTGATGATAAAACCGATGTTAATAAAAGCTCCGGTATGGCTGTTATGCCCGGTAAATACAAAGTTGTTCTTGCCCAAAGCGTTAACGGAGTAATCACAGTAGTATCCGATACGGTTGAATTTACGGCAAAAGTACTTGAAAACACTTCACTACCACCAAAAGACAGGAAAGCCCGCGTTGAATTTCAAAAGAAAGTTGCACGCTTGCAAAATGCTGTCTTCGGAACAAATAACTCAATTTCCGCTCTCAAGACTCAGTTAGCTGCTATGAAAAATGCATTTATGCTTTCTCCAAGTGTGAAAAAGGAAGCTATTATGAAGGTAACCAACCTCGAAAAAGAATTGGATAAACTCAATCAATCAATTAATGGCGATCCTTCTCTATCGAAGAGAAATGAAAATCAGCCTCCTTCTATTAGCGATAGACTTATGTATATATTATGGGGCATCTGGTCAACTTCCTCCGAGCAAACCAAAACCCAGATTGATGCCTATAATATTGCTGGAGATGAATTAGAAAAAGTTCTGAATTCACTCAGAAATATTGCGGAAAAAGATATTATTGAACTTAATAAAGAGCTTGACAATTTGGGCTCTCCTTGGACACCTGGCAGAATTCCTAATTGGAAAAAGGAGTAAAATTCAAAATACCAGATTTACTATTTCCTGTGAAATTAATTCTTGGGTATATTGAATTATATAACAATAGGACTTCACTTTTTTGTGAAGTCCATTTGTTTTTTTGGATGCATTTAGTAATTATATTAAAATATTTGTTGAATTTAAATGGTTTTTAATTTAATTTTATAATGCTAACAATGAAACAATTGATTTTTAGATGGATATTAATACTGAAAATAAAAAATTTGGCAGGGACTTTCCTGAGGATAAATTGTTTAAAGAGTACTTAAGGACCAATGATGAAAAAAAGTTACTTGAGTTAGTCGCTTTAATCAAGCCTTGGCTTAGTGCTATGATATTTACTTTTGTTCAAAATGAGCAAACTACCATAAAAATAATTAAAGAGACATTTAAAATCTTTATCATGGAAAGAAAGCGTTTTAATAACAGTAAAAGAAGTATTATTTATGAAATTTTCCTTATTGCAAAAAACAACAGTCTCTTTTGGGCTTAGAGATATGAAATGAAAGATAACAATTCAAATAACGTACTTAATCAATTGTTCGAAAAATATAAACAAAGCGAAAAAAGCGAATATTTCACTGAACTTGTTAATGCCTTGAAACCTTGGGTCGTTGGGATTATCTCTCATTATGTTAAAAATTCCGACGATAGAGATGATATCTTTCAGGAAACCTTGATAAGAGTTGAACAAAATAAAAAAGAGTTCGATAGTTCCAAATCCAATCTGAAATCTTGGATTTATAGCAGGTACCTAAAAGGTCTGATTTTGCATTATTTGAGGGACAAACGAAAAAGCCACGAGCGTATGGTTCCCAATAATTTAATTTTAAGCGACGAAGAAGAGATTGACTTTATAGAGTCACTTCCTGCTAATATTGCAGATCCGGAAAGAAATCTTTTAAGACTTGAAAGAACTTATTGGGTGAAAAAGAGTTTGCAAAAACTCGATCCTAACCAACAAGATGTGGTTCTTCTTCACCATTTCGGTGGCAAGCAGCTTGATGAAATTTCTGCTATGATGAATGTTGAATATGCAACAGTTAGAACTTGGCATTACCGTGCCTTACATAAATTAGAAACTGAATTGAAAAAAAGACTGAAATGAACAAGAAAATTAATAAAGCAAACAATAATGAGAATATTGATTCAATTCTCAACGATGCCTCTTTGTTGAAATATGAATTTCAATTATCAAAGGAGCAATCCGAAGAAATTGATAATTTTGTTCTTGAAGTTCATAGGCAGTATGTTGCAGAAAACAAGAAGAAAAGAATCCTCCTCTATTTCACACATTCTTTCGCTGATTTCCTCAACAAATTGAAATATATAGGATATCTTAGACCAGCAATCGCTCTTGGGGTTCTCATTGTCTTGGTGAGCCTATTTTTTTACTTCTTGAAAAATGATAAGACCAGCGAACTTGCAACAAATGTAAAAGATATAAAACCAGAATTAAAACTTGAATCCCCTTTGACTGCTGACTCAAATACTTCAGCAATTCCTTTGCAGGAAAAAACAACCGATGTTAATTTGAACAAATCAAAACAAGATGTTGCTGTTAATTCCCAAACTGAAATTAATGATAAGGACGAAACTCCAAAAATATATTTCGACCTAATTAGACCGGAAGAAGATAGAAATATGATTTTGAGCGAAGCAAGTGGACAGGGCAAAGGAAATGCCCAGATTCTCACACGTGAGATAGAAATAAAATACGATACATTAGTTGCTCTGCAGAAAAACACATTTGATGAAAAATTATCAAAAGACACTAAAAATGTTTTGACCGAAAGTAATGATTTAATTCGGTCAGCTCAGCCTATCCCAGAAATGTTATTTAAAACAGAGAGCCCCGAGCAAAACCTTGTTTTTGATGGTAAATATTATAAATCAAATTGGAAACAGCTATTTTACCAGAATAAACCAATTAATTTCAAAGTTCGAAGCGTTTATCAAAAAGACAATTCAAATCAGTATATTTTTGTTAAATATGAATATGAAAAAACCGATAAAATTGATAAATCCCTTGAAATTTTCCATCTTGAAGCTACCGGCATTAATCTTGATTCACTTTTGAAAATGCAAGATTATTAATCATTTTTAGTCTTACAACATTTGCAAACTATTAATATGGCTTCTTATGGTAAGAGAAGATGAATTAATTAAAATATTGAAGAACATTGCCAAACTGCTTGAATTAAAAGGTGAAAACCCATTTAAAGCCAGAGCTTATATTAATGCTGCTGACACAATCAAAAAAAATAATATTAACATAGAAGAGGCTGTTAATAATAGTACATTGGCTGATTTAAAAGGCTTTGGAGAGGCTCTTCAAAAGAAAATCACTGAATATGTACAAACAGGAAAAATGTCCTATTATGAAAAATTGAAAGATGAAGTACCCGCAGGGCTTTTTGAAATTACACAAATTGCTAATATCGGTCCGGCAAAAGCAAGAAAATTATACTATGATTATAATATTACTTCTCTTGATCTTCTCGAAAAAGCCTGCGAAGAAGATATATTAAAAAATATCAAAGGCTTTGGTCCTAAACTTCAGGAACTTATACTTGTTAGCATCCAGCATAAGAAAGCTTCCAAAGGTAGATATCTTCAGGAAAAAGCTGCCCGTGAAGCTGAATTATTATCAAATGAAATAAAAAAAATTAATGGAGTAGATAGAGTCGAAATAACAGGTGATTATAGACGTTTCAGCGAAACCTTGAATAATATCAACTTGCTTATCTCAACTTGTGAAAAAACAACTGAGGAAAAAGTAAAAGCTTTGCTTGAAAATTATAACTCCGAAATACCCATAAAAGTTGAATTTACTGATAGGAATAACTTTGTCTGGTTTTTGCATCAGTCTTCTTCATCTGTGATTTTCAATAAAGAATTTGAAAAGTTCGCTCTTTCAAAAGGTCTGTCTTTTAAAAATGATTCAATAATTTTTAATAATGAGAAAATTGTTCTGAAGAACGAAGAAGAGCTTTACAAAATACTTAACCTGCAATATATTCCCCCTGAACTGCGGGAACATCCCGAAGCTATTGAAATATCAAAGGAATTCAAAATACCTGATTTAATTAAGAATGAAGATTTGAAAGGCGTGGTTCATGTTCACACAAATTGGTCTGATGGAAAAAATTCAATCCCTGAAATGGCTGATAAAACCAAAGAGCTTGGGTTCAAATATATTGTAATTAGCGATCATAGCAGGTCTGCAGCTTATGCAGGAGGACTGAGCATTGAATCTGTCATTCAGCAACACAAGGAGATTGATAACCTTAACAATCAGATAGAAGGCTTTAAAATCTTTAAAGGTATAGAATCCGATATTCTGCCAGATGGCTCCCTCGATTACCCTGAGGAAGTGATGAAAAGCTTTGACGTTGTTATAGCCTCGGTCCATTCTTCTTTCAATATGAGCAAGAGCGAGATGACAAAAAGGATAATCTATGCTCTGATGAATCCATTTACTCATATTCTCGGTCATCCAACCGGCAGGCTCCTTTTAGCGAGACCACCTTATGAAGTTGATATCAAAGATGTTATTCAGGCAGCTGCTGATTATGGCAAAGTAATTGAAATCAATTGCAACCCTTATAGATTGGATTTATCTTGGGAGAATGTTATATATGCAAAAGAAAAGGGAGTAAAAATTTCTATTAACCCCGATTCACATAATTCTGGCACAATATCTGATATTTTCATTGGTGTTAAAGTTGCCCGTAAAGGCTGGTTGGAATCAAAAGATGTTATCAACTGTATGGACTCAATAGATTTTTATGAATATATTAAATCATTGTAAAATAAATAAATACAACTAATAATGAAGATAATTATATTATATAATGTAATTCTTATAAATTTCATATTATTTGCTATAAATATATCTTTGCCTTCTTTGAGCTATTCTCAAAATAATAAAAATAGGGAAATTGATACTAATTCGAGAATTATGGTTTTGCTCGGAAACGTTGATTTAGGTCACGAAGTTCAGGATCTGGAATTATCGAAAATTGAAGCTGGATTACACCTTGCATGCGAGTTAAGCAAAAAATTCAGATTAATTCCAATTTCCATAAGGGATTCTGTTATTAATTCAATCTTGGATAAGAATAAAGAACCTACTGCCGAAATTTTAGCAAAAGAATTAAAAGCTGACAAGGTTTATTTTGTCTTAATTAACAGATTACATAATATGTTAAGAATAGACTTAAATGCCTTCAACCAGAAGAACTCCAAAAAAAAATATAAAGGGATTGGCTACGCTAACCTGAGGTATCGGGAGCAAAAAACTGATAAAATTATTTATGACCCGGCTTTACTTAAAGCTTTTCAAAGGGCTATTGCTGATGCCGAGAAAGACAGTATGTTATATAACCATCTTGACGAAAACCTCAAAACATTTCCCGCTTCTTCTTTGATTATTGGGGGTATTGATTTTCAGGAGGACAAGAATTTACCAAGCTGGAAATTATATGATAAAAAGGTAGTAACATCATTCGATGCCACTGAAGTTATTTTCGACGAAATTAAAGACCATCCAAAATTTGCAGTTTATGATAACCCCTCGAGGGACTCTCTTTATAGTCTTTTTCATATGCACATTGTAGAGAATTATCGCCCGCCTACTTCTTTCGAAATATTGGCTCTTAATGCTATGGAAGTAGATTATTACATAACTGGGCTTTTAAAAAGAACTACCGAAGGTGCCTTACTGGAATTAGTCTTATGCAAAGTCAATAAAAAAAGTTTAGAAGTAATAAAATCCGAAAAAGAAATGATTTACGACGATAGTATTGAAAAACTCCGGACCGCAGTCAGAAATTGCACAAAAAGAATTTTTTCTATTGAATAAAATAAAATCAAAATAATTGTAATCGTTGTGTGGACTCATCCTTTTTTCTGATTTATTTGTCTTTCCTCAAAAAAATCATATTAATAAATAAATAAATAATAAATTCTAACCTTCCATCATCGTCTTGATAGAATTGAAGCCTTTCTATAAATACCTCAATTTATATCTATCAACCAAAATATTTTTCTTTATGCATTAACTTAAAAATAAGTTAAACCTAATATTTTTATTGCACTTAACAAATAACACATTAAGAATACAAAAGGACAAATAGGGTTGGTAATATTTTTTAGACAAAGTATTATTGCATTACATTAAATGTTTGAAAATAAAAAGCATTAATTTAATTGGAGGTTAAATGGCAAAATTAATAAGTCCGCACGGTAGCCCGGAATTAATAACTTTACTTCTTCAAGGCGAAGAATTAGAGAATGAAAAACAAAAAGCTGCCAAACTAAAGAAAATCAACATAACAAGTCGTGAAACTGGTGACTTAATCATGCTTGGAATCGGAGGCTTCACTCCTCTGACAGGGTTTATGGGATATCAAGACTGGAAAAGCGTTTGTAGCGAAATGAAAATGCCAAGCAAAAATGGTCTGTTCTGGCCAATTCCCATAACTTTATCTACTGATTTAGTTACTGCCGATAGTATTGCGATCGGCGAAGAGATTGCACTCTATTCTGAAGAATTCAACGAGATTATGGCAACAATGAAAGTTGAAGAAAAATACAAAATTGATAAAGAATATGAGTGCAAATGCGTTTATAAAACAAATGACCCCGAACATCCGGGTGTCAAAATGGTTATGGAACAAGCTGATGTAAATTTAGCTGGTCCCGTGAAAGTTCTTTCCGAAGGAACATTCCCGACTGAATTTAAAGGCGTTTATCAAAGACCTGCCGAATCAAGAAAAATGTTCGAAGAAAGAGGCTGGAAAACAATAGCTGCTCTCCAATTGAGAAACCCAATGCACAGGTCTCACGAATATTTAGCGAAAATTGCTCTGGAAGTTTCTGATGGCTTATATATTCATCAATTAGTTGGAAAATTAAAACCCGGCGATATACCCGCTGATGTTAGAGTGAAATGTATTGATAAATTAGTTGAATTGTATTTTGTCAAAAATACAGTTATACAAGGTGGATATCCATTAGATATGAGGTATGCCGGACCAAGAGAAGCTTTGCTACACGCTCTCTTCAGACAGAATTTTGGTTGCACTCATATGATTATTGGCCGTGACCACGCTGGAGTTGGTAATTATTACGGTCCATTCGAAGCTCAGGACATATTTGATGAACTTTGGGAAGGAGCTTTGCTATGTAAACCATTGAAAATTGATTGGACATTCTGGTGCTATAAGTGTGGAGGAATGGCTTCGATGAAAACCTGCCCCCACACAAAAGAAGACAGACTGCTCCTGAGCGGTACAATGCTTAGAAAAGCCCTTTCGGAGGGTGGTGATGTCCCGGTAGAATTCAGCAGACCTGAAGTTCTTGCTATTTTAAGAGAATATTACTCTGCTCTTGAAGAAAAAGTTGAAATTAAACTTCACAGAGCTGCAACAGGTGGTTAATTTAGCAATTAATTTGTTTTTTTTAATTAAAATATAACTAAAAATAATTTCCATAATATTTAAGGAGATAAAATAATGCCAAGTTTCGTATTAGTAGAAAAATGTGATGGATGCAAGGCTCTCGATAAGACAGCCTGCCAATACATCTGCCCAAATGACTTGATGGTTCTCAACAAAGATACTGTTAAAGCATATAACAGAGAACCAGAAATGTGCTGGGAATGTTACAACTGCGTTAAAATATGCCCAACTCAAGCAATTGAAATTAGAGGCTATGCTGATTTTGTTCCACTAGGCGGTCAGGTTACTCCAATGAGAAGCACTGATTCAATTATGTGGACTGTTAAGTTCAGAAATGGTGAGTTAAAGCGTTTCAAGTTCCCGATCAGAACAACACCTGAAGGTTCAGCAGTTCCTGATGGTGGTTGGGAAACTTCCAATGATGATTTATCAAGCCCATATCTGTTTACTGAACCTGCTTCATTAAAAATGGATGACATTTTCAAGAAATAATCTGTTATTATAATGACAAAAATTCAATTAAATAAGAATTAATAAAAATAAGGAGTAAAAACAAATGACAAATTTTGAAACTGTAGAAGTCAATACCGACCTGCTTATTGTTGGCGGTGGTATGTCTGCTTGCGGTGCAGCTGTTGAAGCAGCCTATTGGGCAAAGAAACATAACCTTAAAGTAACATTGGTTGACAAAGCCGCCGTTGATAGAAGCGGTGCTGTTGCAATGGGACTTTCGGCTATTAATCAATATGTTGATTTAGTTTCCGGCAAAAATACTGTTAAAGACTATGTGGATTATGTTAGAAACGATTTGATGGGTGTTACCCGTGAAGACTTAGTTGCTAATATAGCCAGACACGTTGACTCAACTGTTCACCTGTTCGAAAAATGGGGTCTTCCAATCTGGAAAGACGAAGAAGGCAATTACGTTCACGAAGGTCGTTGGCAGCTTATGATTAATGGTGAATCTTATAAAGTTGTTGTTGCTGAAGCTGCAAAAAACGCTCTCGGTATGGAAAATATCTATGAAAGAATCTTCATCGTTGAACCATTAATGGACGGTGATGTTTGCTCTGGTGCTGTTGGTTTCAGTGTTAGAGAAAATAAATTCTATGTCTTCAAAGCAAAAGCAACATTAGTCGCACTTGGTGGCGCTGTTCACGTATTTAAACCAAGATCATCCGGTGAAGGTTTAGGCAGAGCTTGGTATCCACCTTGGAATTCTGGTTCAAGTGCATATTTGACATTGAGAGCCGGTGCCGAAATGACCTGCCAGGAAGTAAGATTTATTCCCGTTAGATTCAAAGATGCTTATGGTCCTGTCGGTGCATGGTTCTTGTTATTCAAATCCAGAGCTACAAGTTCTCTCGGCGGAGAATACATGGCTGAAAGAAAAGATGAGTTGGAAAACTGGCTACCTTATGGTAAAGTAAAACCAATTCCAGCTAACTTAAGAAACTGGCTCGGTATGATGGATGTTATGGATGGAAAAGGTCCTATTTACATGAGAACTGAAGAAGCCATCCAAAAAATTGCCGAAGAATACAAAGACGATCCAAAAGCTTATAAGAAAAAAATGAAACACCTCGAAGAAGAGGCTTGGGAAGACTTCCTTGATATGACTATTTCTCAGGCTTTACTCTGGGCATCAACAAACGTATTCCCCGAACAAGAACCATCTGAAATCGCTGCTGCTGAACCATACTTTATTGGTTCTCACTCTGGTGCTTCTGGTGCTTGGGTCAGTGGTCCTAAGGATTTAGCTCCTGCTGAATACTTCTGGGGCTATCCAAATATGTCAACAATCAAAGGTATGTTCTGCGCTGGTGATGCTTCCGGAGCTTCAAGCCATAAATTCTCATCAGGTTCTCATGCCGAAGGTAGAATTGCAGCCAAAGGTGCTTTGGAATACATCGTTAAGGAAAATCCCAATTTGAAATATGATAATGCTGCCATCGAAGAAATGAAAGCAAGAATTCTTAAACCACTGGAAATTTATGAAGCTCACTACAAAGAAACCAGTGATCCGAATATTAATCCGAATTACATAAGACCGAAAATGTTCATGTTCAGATTGCAAAAAATCATGGATGAATATGCCGGTGGTGTTTCTTCTCAATTCAAAACAAATAAGCCATTACTCGAAAAAGGACTTCAGCTATTGAATTTCCTGAAGGAAGATGCAGAAAAACTCGCTGCCGAAGACCTCCATGAATTGATGAGATGCTGGGAAAACATTCATAGAATGTGGCAGGCGGAAGCTCACGTAAGGACTATTCTTTTCCGTGAAGAAACAAGATGGCCCGGATATTATTACAGAGCCGATACTCCAAAGATTGACAATGACAATTGGCTCAAATTCGCAAATATTAAATGGGATCCAAAGACAGGTGAATGGTCAACATTCACAAGAGATATTATTCATATTTTCTAAATTATTTTTTGCTTGGTCCCCTGTTCAAGGGGACTAAGCATAGTTATTTGACTTGAAGAAAGCAATGGAACATAGCATTCAGCAGCAAGATGAGTCCTGCTACTGAATCCTGTGCTTCAACTTTCTTTTATTCTATATTTTTAATTAATATTTTTTATTATCGAAAAGGATAAAAGAATGGAATTTTGTAAGCATTGTAATTCAAAGCTAAAAAAAGTAGCTTTGCCCGAAGGAAACGATTGGGGTGTTGAATTTTTAATGGTTTGTATGAATGATGAATGCGGGTATTATAAACGTGGCTGGGATTGGATGTGGAATCACTATCAGGTTAAATCATCCTATAGATTTCACTACAACACTATTACCGGTTACGAAGGACCGCTTCACGTTGCTAAACCAGAAGACTACAAAAACCAGATCATTGTTCACCCTAACGAAGTGGAGGCAGAGTAATGAAAACTAACACAATCAGTAAATTGAACGACACAATTATCAAAGACTATCCACGGATGAGTCAAAATGATAAGTTTATTTTTGAATGCCATCCAGGTGTTTCTTGCTTTAATAAATGTTGTAATGATGTTAATATCTTCCTCACTCCATACGATATCATCAGATTAAAAAACAGATTGAATATTTCCTCATCTGAATTCCTTGAAAAATACACTCTGCTTCCTATTGATGAAAACCTCAGGCACCCGATTGTCATGCTTAGAATGAATGATGATAATATGAATTGCCCCTTTGTTACTGAAAATGGCTGTAGTGTTTACGAGGATAGACCATGGTCTTGCAGGATGTATCCTGTTGGAGTTGCTTCGCCTAACGAAGTAGCTCAGGCAGAATCAGATGATTTCTTCTTTTTACTCAAAGAAGAAGTCTGTCATGGTTTTGACAATGGAAAGGAATGGACGGTTCAATCTTGGATGGATGATCAAGGAGTTGAAGAATATAATCAGTATGGCGAAATGTTCAAAGATATTTCTTTACATGAAAAACTCTTGAAACTTAAAGCTATCGAACCTGTAAAATTAGAAATGTTTTATATGGTTTGCTATGATATTGATAAATTCAGAGATTTTCTTTACGATAGTTCCTTCTTCAAAAGGTTTGACATTGATGAAGAACTAATTCAAAAAATGAAAACCGATGATCTTGAATTATTGAAATTTGGTTTTGACTGGCTTAGATTTAGCTTATTCGGTGAAAAAACAATTAACGTTAGAAAAGAATATTTGCAACCTGCTTAATAATTATATATTAATAATACTCAGAGGGAACATTGAACGGCAGAACAAAAGTAAAAAGCGATTTAGAGTTTATCAGGCATCTGAAAACTCATGGCGGTGATACGATGAAAAAATGTTACCAGTGTTCAACCTGCACTGTTGTGTGTTCTTTATCTCCAGAGGAATATGCCTTTCCGCGAAAAGAAATGATAAGTGCCGGGTGGGGTTTAAAGGATTCATTAGTTAGCGATCCGGATGTGTGGCTGTGCCATGGATGTATGGATTGTAGCTATCAATGTCCGAGAGGTGCAAGACCCGCTGATTTATTAGGAGCTGTCCGATCATATATTTATAAAAATTTTGCAGTCCCCGGTTTTATGGGGAAAGCCTTTGATTCACCTAAATATTTATTCTGGCTTTTTCTCTTTCCTATCATTGTCATAACGGGTTTGGTATTAGCGTCACATAATTGGTCATTTGCCACATTATTCCCCATACCCGAGGGAGCTTTTCGTTATAAGCAGATGGTTGCCCACGGTCCTCTGGAAATGCTTTTTATTGCAGGAAACATTATTGTCTTTGCTGTGGCATATCTTGGTTATAAACGATATTGGGATTCAATGAAAATAAACCTTCAGGGCGAACCAAAGAAAAATTTCTTCAAAGCTGCCGTCGAAGTTTTTTTCGAATTTTTAAAGCATAAAAAATTCAATTCGTGCAAAACTAATACAACCAGATACTACGGCCATTTATTTGTTTTCTATGGTTTTCTTGGAGCTATGATTGCCACAGCAATTGTTGTCCTTGATGTAATGAATGTCTTTGGTAGCAAGTTCTTGCCCGAGGATATGAATATGCCAATTCACCTAATTGCATCCTTTAATATTAATAATCCAAAAGATGTTACAGAGATGATTGGACTTTTAACAAAGTCATTTGGCTTGTTTGCTGGTAGTTTGCTTGTTATTGGTGGGTTGATGATGCTAATAAAAAGAATGCAAACACAAAAGAGAGACGGAAAGTCAAGTTATTATGACTTACTCTTTCTCTGGGTTCTGTGGGGTGTCTCTGTTACCGGTATGTTGCTTGTTGTTTTCAGATTGTCAGAGACGGCTGTTTTGGGCTATCCGACGTACTTTATTCATTTAGTGCTTGTGTTTTTCTTGTTATGGTATATGCCTTATTCAAAATTTGCTCATATGATCTATAGATTTTTAGGTTTGACATTTTTGAAAATGTATGGAAGAGAAAATAAACGAGAAGTTTTTTTCAAAAATTAAGAGAATAAATAATAAAATATAATGAAGTATCTGCTTCAGATTGTCAATTAATTTAGGAGCTAAAATGCCAGTAGAAAAAAAATATGAAACCCCTTTATTAGACCAGTTAGAGTCTGGGGGGTGGCCAAGTTTTGTTAAGGAGATTAAATCTGCTGCCGAGAACAATGCAATGGCTAATGACCTGTTAGGACTTTTGGAACAGTCCTACGAAGAAAAAATTGGTCATTGGAAACACGGAGGTATTGTCGGTGTTATGGGTTATGGTGGTGGTGTTATCGGTAGATATACCGACTTGCCTGAAAAATATCCTGCTATTTCTCACTTCCACACTATGCGTGTAAATCAACCAGCTGCTTGGTTCTATACTTCCGAAGCACTTAGAACACTTTGCGATATTTGGGATGCACATGGTTCAGGATTAACAAACATGCATGGTTCGACAGGTGATATTATTTTCCTTGGCACTCGTACTGAAGAATTAGAGCCTGTTTTTGCTAAACTAACCGCCGCTGGATTTGATCTTGGTGGCTCCGGTTCAGATGTTAGAACACCAAGCTGTTGCTGTGGTAAGGCAAGATGTGAGTGGGCATGCTATGATACTATGGGATTAACTTACTATATAACTAATCGTTATCAGGATGAGCTTCATAGACCGGCTTTCCCTTACAAAATGAAATTCAAAATGTCCGGTTGCCCCAATGACTGTGTTGCATCCGTTGCAAGAGCCGATATTTCAATTATTGGAACTTGGAGAGATGAGATTCAGGTTAATCAGGAAGCAGTCAGGGAATATGCAAAATCAGGGCTTGACATAACAAAAGAAATAGCAATGCTTTGCCCCGGTAAATGTATTGAATGGGATGGTAATGAAATTCAGATTGATAACAGCAATTGCAGGCACTGTATGCACTGCATAAATCTTATGCCTAAAGCTTTGGCTCCCGGAAAAGACAGGGGTGCGGCAATCCTCATCGGTTCCAAAGCACCTATTGTCGAAGGAGCACTGCTGTCATCTGTTATAGTCCCATTTATTAAACTGGAAGAGCCTTATGATGATTTAGAAATTTGGGAAGTTATTGAAAATATGTGGGATATTTGGTGCGAAGAAGGTAAAAACAGAGAAAGAATCGGTGAATTTATTCAGAGAGTTGGATTAGGAAACTTCCTCGATGCAGTTGGGTTGGAACCACAACCTGAAATGGTAGCCTTCCCAAGAGATAATCCTTATGTTTTCTACGAAGAATATTTCGAAGAAGAAGAGGATCAATAAATAATTTGAAATTAATATTAACAAAAATATAAGGAATAAAAAAATGTCAGATGCTCAACCAAAAAGATTAACAGATATAGGTCCACCGCATTATCAGAAATTCCTTCCACCCATTATCAAAGAAAATTATGGGAAATGGAAATACCATGAAATTTTGAAACCCGGGGTAATGGTTCATTATTCTGAAACTAACGCCAAGCTGTTTACTGTCAGAGCTGGTTCCCCAAGACTTTTAAGCACTAACAAGATTCGTATTTACGCTGATTTAGCAGATAAATATTGTGACGGTCACCTTAGATTTACTTCAAGACATAACGTAGAATTCCTTCTGACAAAAGAAGAAAATATTGAACCACTCATTGCGGACTTAGAAGCTCTGGGTCATCCAGTTGGTGGCACAGGAAATGCAATATCAAGTATGGTTCATACCCAAGGTTGGATTCACTGCCATTCAGCAGCAACCGATGCCTCGGGTATTGTCAAAGCTGTTATGGATGAATTGCTACCTTATTTCAAGACAATTGACTTACCAGCTAAAATCCGTGTAGCTCTTGCATGTTGCTTGAATATGTGCGGTGCTGTGCATTGTTCCGATATTGCCATTCTTGGTATTCACAGAAGACCACCAAGAATTGATAAAGAGAATTTACCAAAAATGTGTGAAATTCCTAATCTTATTGCTTCATGCCCGACAGCTGCAATCAGACCATCTCAATATCAGGGAAAACCATCAGTTGAAATTGATGAAGACAAATGTATGTTCTGTGCTAACTGCTATACTGTTTGCCCTGCTTTACCTTTGAATAATCCATTGAACGATGGTGTTTCCATTTGGGTTGGAGGAAAGGTTTCAAATGCCAGACACGAACCTATGTTCTCAAAATTAGCAATTCCTTTCCTGCCAAATAACCCACCAAGATGGCCTGAGGTTACTGAGGCAGTTAAGCATATTGTTGAACTATGGTTAAAACATGCCAAAAAACACGAAAGAATTGGTGAATGGATAGAAAGAATTGGATGGCCCAAGTTCTTCAGACTGGCTGAAATTCCATTCCAGAAGGAACATATTGATGATTTCAAACATGCCGGATTATCTTATAAACGTTCTGTTCATTTAACCTATATGTAAGACTAATAAAACGGGGAAGACTTTTTCTTCCCCGGAATTTTTAATTTTTTAGGAGGAAAAAATGGCTGTAGATATCGAAAAAGTCAAGGAAACAATGTTTAAACTGATCAAAGACTCAGCAGGTATGAAAAAATGGAAAGCTACTGACCTTCATAAAGCTTGCGAAGAACTTTTCGGTGATGAATATGACAAAAGAGGTGTTGGAAAAGATGCCATTAAAGAACTTGTCGAAGAAGGTAAGTTAGTTTATACTTATTTCGGTGGTAGTTATCTGGAAGTGCCTCATAGAGAAGGCGCTGCTAATGATTAGTAACGGGGTTGATTTTTTTTTTAACCTCGATTTATAAATGGTTTTTAATATTCCAAGATTAGTTGTTGCCGGATTATCCGGCGATTCAGGAAAAACTACAATTACTTGTGGTTTAATGTCTCAATTTCGTTATTTGAATTACAAAGTGGCAGCATTCAAGAAAGGTCCTGATTATATTGATCCTTCTTGGCATGTGCTTGCATCGGGCAATAGTTCAAAGAATTTAGATTTGTATCTTATGGACAGGCGTTGTGTGCTTGATTCGTTCCTGTCTCATTCCGAAGGTATGGATATCTCGATCATTGAAGGTAATAGAGGTCTCTACGACGGTCTGGATGTTTCTGGTTCTTATAGCACTGCTGAACTTTCCAAGCTTATCAAAGCTCCAGTTATTATTGTTTTGAACATCAACAAAATGACCCGAACAGCTTCTGCTATTGTTAAGGGATGTCAGATCTTGGACAAAAAAGTCAAAATTTGCGGTGTTATTCTTAATCAGTCTGCGGGCAGAAGACACTCTGATATAGCAAAAAAGTCTATTGAAGACGATTGCGGTATCCCTGTTCTGGGTGTAATTCCACGTCAGGGTGAAAATCATATTCTACCTTCGAGACATCTTGGACTGGTAACTCCATTCGAAAATAATCAAGCTGAGATTGCCATCGAAACTATGCGTAAGATTATTGAAGATTATGTTGACATCCAGAAAATAATTGAAATTGCAAATGATACAAAACCTCTATACATAAAAAAAGAGAATAAAAAGAAAAGGCTAATTGGTAAAGGACTGAAAATTGCTTATTTCTATGATAAAGCCTTTTGTTTTTATTATCCTGAAAATTTAGAGGCACTCAGAGAATCTGGAGCTGATTTAATACCTGTTTCTTCGTTCGAAACAAAGAATTTGAATGAATTCGATGGGCTTTATATCGGCGGTGGGTTTCCTGAGACTAATATTAAAGAATTAATTCATAACACTGAACTAATGACTGATTTAAAAAATAGGGTAGAATCTGGATTTCCAGTCTATGCTGAATGTGGTGGCTTGATGTATCTTTCTCGTGAAATAGAGATTGAAGGGGTTAATTATAAAATGTCAGACATTTTACCTTTGGATATTAAGATGAATAAAAAGCCGCAAGGTCATGGGTATGTGGAAGCAATTATTGACACTGATAATCCTTTTTTTACTAAAGGAAAAATTATCAGGGGGCATGAATTTCATTATTCGGGAATTGTCAACCATAACTCACTATTGCCAACTATAATGAATTTGAACAAAGGCTTTGGAGCAATAAATGGCAGAGATGGATTTATTTATAAAAATGTTCTTGCTTCTTATACTCATATACATTCAAAGAGTATTCCGGAGTGGAGCATTAATTTTGTTAAAATTATAAACAGATATAAAAACAAGAAATTATCAAATATTTCATAAACTTTTAAAAAAAGGGGAAAATTATGGCAAAGCAGAAAGAAGTTATCGAAAATATGATTGATTTAATGCACAAATGGCAGAAAATTGAAGATGCCTCTATCAAAAATACAACTGAAATTATTAAGAAAACAGATAACCCTATTGTCCATCTGGTAATGGAGATAATCCGACAGGACTCAGTAATGCATAGAAGAGTCCAGCAATTGATAATTGATCACTTTGAGAAAAAGCCAATTACAATGGATCCCGAAGAGCTCGCAAGTTTCTGGGATTTAGTTAATGAACATGACGAAGTTGAAAAAAAGACAATAGCTCTTGCTGAAGAAGCAATAAAAGATTCAAAGTCTCCAATCGTAAATTATTTATTGGATTATTTGCTAACTGATGAGAGAAAACACGATAAATTACTCGAAGAAATGGATAAAATTAAAAAAGGAATGTATCCTTATGCTGGATACTAAAAATGCAAACGAACTATTAATATTTTGTCAATTATTTATCGGGGTAACCCGAGAGGAGAAATAAATTGTCTTTAATTGTAAAAAAGAAAAAACCATTAGGAGGGAGGGCACTTTCTTCAAGCGGTGGTTCAGGCGTTGAGACTTCGCCTTTGAGACCTGAACATGTTCAGAAAGATGCACCTTGTCATGCCAACTGCCCAAATGGCACAAAAATCAGAGAAATCATAACTACAATAGCACAAACCGAGGATGCAGGAAGAAGCTATCCCGAATCCTATCGAATAGCTTTTGATTTATTGATGGAAAAAAATCCTTTTCCCTCTGTTTGCGGAAGAGTTTGCCCGCATCCCTGTGAATCTGCTTGCAATAGGCAGTATAAAGACGGCTCGGTCGCCATTAATAACATCGAAAGATTTATTGGCGATTATGCACTCGAACATAATTTTGAAGTAAAAAAATTGTCTGAAGAAAATTATCCAGAAAAAATTGCTGTCATCGGCGCTGGTCCTGCAGGTTTATCCTGTGCCTATCAATTAGCCTTAAAAGGCTACAAAGTGAAAGTCTTCGAAGCATTTAGCAAACCGGGCGGAATGATGAGATATGGTATTCCTGATTATAGATTACCTATTCAAATTTTGGATAAAGAAATCGAAAGAATTGAAAAGCTCGGAGTTGAAATTGTGTGTAATACCGTTATAGGCAAAGACATTCCCTACGAAAAATTACAGGAAGACTATGACGCAATCTTCGTTGGAATTGGAGCCCATAAAGGCAAAAAACTCGGAATCCCGGGCGAAGATGCTGTTAATGTTTTCACCGGTACGGAGTTCCTTAATAGAATCAATTCAGGTCAAAAAATAGATGTTGGCAACAAGGTGTTGGTTGTCGGAGGGGGAGATACTGCCATTGATGCAGCAAGAATCTCCAGAAGACTCGGTGCCGATGTTACAATTGTCTATCGTAGAACAAGAACAGAAATGCCAGCCATCGAAGAAGAAATTGTTGGAGCAGAAGAAGAAAATGTTCATTTTGAATTCCTTCTTGCTCCTCACGAATTAAAATTGGAAGGAGAAAGAGCTGTCGCGATGGTGTGCCAGAAAATGGAACTTGGTGAACCCGATTCCTCTGGCAGAAGAAGACCTGTTCCTATTCCTGACGCTTTTATAACTCTCGAAGCCACTACTGTCATATCAGCAATAAGCCAGGAACCGGATTTTGAAGGCTTGAATCATCTTAGAGAAGGCAAAGACTGGATCAAAATTGATGAATTTGGAAGAACTAAACAGGAAAAAGTTTACTCCGGCGGAGACGATGTTGATCTTGGTTTAGTTACTATTGCTATTTATCAAGGAAGAATGGCTGCTAAGACAATCCATAGCCAATTCAGAGGTCTTCCTCTCGAAAAAGAAGAAGATTTGCCAATTGTTGGTAAGGATAGAATTGTCTTTAGCTATTATACTGAGAAACTCAGGCAAGAAATGCTTAAGCTTCCTCCTGATGAACGTCTTGCCGATATGGAGAAAGAAATTACCTGTACATACACCGAAGAGCAGCTGATCGAGGAAGCTACAAGATGTATGAGTTGCGGTATGTGTTTTGATTGCGGAACTTGTTGGAGTTTATGCCAAGATCAGGTCATTCAGAAACCTTTAACAAAATTTCAGCCTTATATCTTTAAGCTTGATTTATGTAAAGGCTGTAATAAATGTGCCGAAGCCTGTCCTTGTGGATATATTGAAATGAAAAATCCTCTCACCGGGCAGTTCGCAGAGCGTGATAAAGAAACTGGTAAAGTTATCTATTAATTCATATATTTTTTATAATAATTTTTGGAGTATTAATATGCCACTATTTGAATGGGAAGAAGTAAAAATTATGGTTGATGAAGATGGATTTATGGAAAATCCTGAAGAATGGAACGAAAGAATTGCTCTTGCTCTTGCATCAACCGAGGATATCACCGAATTGACAGAAGATCACTGGAAAATAATTAACTATTTGAGAGACTATTTCAAGCAATACGGAATAGCCCCTATGATTCGTAAATTATGCAAAGAAACAGGATATTCTTTAAAAACAATTTATGAGCTATTTCCGTCTGGTCCTGCTAAAGGGGCTTGTAAAGTTGCCGGGCTTGCAAAACCAACCGGTTGCGTTTAATTTTTTTATATTGGTTGTCCCTTCGGTGTTTTTAGTAAGAAGGGTTTGTGTTTTTGAATCATTTAAGTTTGTTCTTTTGATTTTTTCAATTAAGGGACAACCAATAACTTTAATCTGTCTGTGCTAAATTTCTTCTTTAAAATGCAAATTATTTTGCTTTTTTCTGATTGATTATATTTTAACATCATAGGTTGAATCATGATAATAATTTATATACTAACCATTCTTGCGATTATTACTTTTTTTGTGGCTGTTATTTCTAAAATTATTAGAATTTCCTCTGCACCTGTTCATTTAAGGTGGGAGCTTTATCCAGTTCCTCACGAAGGAGGTGGCAAAGCAAAGTATGGGGGCTCACGCCTCGAAGAACCAGACTGGTGGGAGAAAAAAATCCATAAGGACAGTCTTGGCGAGCTTAAGGTGATGGTCCCGGAAATAGTTTTTCTCAAAGGTGTTTGGGAACATAATAAACAACTATGGCTTGGTTCCTACCCCTTTCATTTTGCATTATACCTATTTATTGTCAATATTGCCTTATTTTCTCTTGTTACCTTTCTAAAGCTTATTGGATATGATATCTTATTTTCCGGCAGTTTCTTCGGGCAGATTATTTATTATGCTACTAATATTTTTGCCTGGACTGGCTCTATTTTAGGACTAATTGGCTCAATCAGACTTCTATTCTCAAGAACAGTTGATCCAAACCTTTCAAAATACAGCTCTGCAAGTCATTATTTTAATATAATTTTCATAGGATCATTATACTTTACTGTTTTCCTGTGGCTAATCTCCGGCAGAAATTTTGTTGCTGAAATGTCTAATTTTTATTATGGGCTGGTTACATTCTCGACTGCAGTTGAACTTCCAGCAGTAGCCTATTGGCATATAATTCTATCGTTGCTCTTTATAGCATATCTTCCTTTCACTCATATGTCACATTTTTTTACTAAGTATTTCACTTACCATCAGGTAAGATGGGAAGATGAACCTAATATTCCGTCGAGCAAATTGAACAAGAAATTGTTAGAACAATTGAATTATCCTGTTTCGTGGGCTGCACCTCACATTGGTGCCGACGGAACAAAATCTTGGTTAGCTATTGCTACTGAAATACCCCAAAAGGAGAAATAATATGTCTGATAAAAACATTGATATAAAAGTTACTGACATTAGTAAAGGTCAGGGTATTCTGGTTCCTATTGAACCTGTCGATGAAATTAAATTACCCCCTCCATATGATAAACTCGAAGAACTTCCGGGATTCAAAAAACTTTCCAAACAATCTATGGATAATTACGATGGCTATATTGATGGAGTCATTGCTGTCGGAGTTCCAAAGCCTCAAAATGAAGAAGAAGAACAAAAATTGGTAGAAAGCTTTCTCTCCGGGTTGATGAAATTATTTAGTAATGAGAATAATTGGACTTTTCTTCAACCTCTTGTTCTCTCTATGGAGCATTGTGCAAAATGTCAAACTTGTAATCACGACTGTCCGGTTTATGAAGCAAGCGGAGAAGTTGAAATCTATCGTCCGACTTATAGGGCAGAAGTTCTCAGAAGATTATATTTTAAATATGTTAAACCCGGAAGCCCTCTGCTGAAAAAATTTCAATATGGTGATATTGAGCTGAACTGGACTCTCATCTCCAGACTGGTCGAGCTAAGTTATCGCTGCACTCTTTGCAGGCGATGTGCCCAGAGTTGTCCGATTGGAGTTGATAATGGATTAATTACCCACGAGCTCAGAAAGCTTTTCAGTCAGGAAATGGGAATTGCTCCAAAAGAGCTCCACGAAAAAGGCACTGTTCAGCAACTCGAAATTGGTTCCAGCACTGGTATGAATTCCCTTGTCGTTAAAGACAATGTCGAATTTATTGATGAGGATATGTCCGAAAAAGTTGGCTTCAAGGTCGAAACCAAATGGGATGTCGAAGGTGCTGATGTCCTCCTTATTCATAATGCTGGCGAAATACTTGCTTGGCCCGAAAATCCCGGAGCATTTGCAATTCTTTGTGAATTAGCGGGAATAAAGTGGACTTTATCAAGCGAAGCTGTCGGTTATGATGGTGTTAATTATGGTTTATTTTATGATGATGTTCAGCTTGCAAGAATTGTTGTTAAGCATGCCGAAATTGCCAAAAAATTGGGAGTTAAAAAAATCGTTATGGGGGAATGTGGACACGAAAGTAAAGTGCTCGGTATAATAGGGGAGAGGATCATTGGTGGTGATGTCCATACCGAAAATGCTCTAACTTTTATGGAAAATATAATAAATAGCGGTAAATTAAATTTGAATCCTGAAAGAAATTACTTCCCTGTTACTCTTCACGATCCCTGTAACCTTGTCCGTATTATGGGAGTTGTTGAACCTCAAAGAAGAATTCTCAGGAAAATTGCCCCAAAATTCAGAGAAATGACTCCTCACGGCGTTAGAAATTACTGCTGCGGCGGTGGTTCTGGCTTTGCCGTTATGTCTGGTAATAACTTTGCCGATTGGAGAATGCATTTCAGCGGCAAAATGAAATTCAAGCAAATTTTAGATGCCTTTGCCGATGAAGATTTAAACTCGAACTCACCTAAATATGTTTGTGCCCCTTGTTCCAATTGCAAGGGTCAGATCAGGGATATCCTTGATTTTTACGGAGCTAAAGAAAAATCCGGTATTTATTACGGTGGTCTGGTTGAGTTAATTATCAACGCTGTAGATGATATTAAAGAACCTTTTATTGATTTTGATATGATGTAATTACTCTTATTTTTTTGCTTTGATATTGGCTGTTCGGTACTCCGAACAGCTTTTTTTTATTTAATGACAATTGAACAAAAAAAAGGACTGCCCATTAAGGACAGCCCTTTTGATAATGTAATTATTCTGATAATTACTTGACTATAACCATTCTCTTAGCTAATGATGTTCCATTTGCATAAAGTATATAGTTATAAATACCACTCGAAAGGTTCAAGTCAGCGGCACTGATTTCAACATTATGCATACCTGCAGAAACTGTGTTATTCAATAGGACGGCAATTTCTCTGCCGAAACTATCAGTGATAACTAACTTGACATTTTCGGAATTTGGCAGATAAAAGCTAATTGTGGATTTATCTCCGAATGGATTTGGTTTGTTAGCATAAAGGATCATATCACCATTTTCATTTTCTTCCGAACCCATAATAATGAAGGTTGTGATTGCAACTGTGAATTCCTTGCTCCAAACTTCACCGCAGGGGTTGGTAACTTTACATTTGTAAACACCAGCATCCGGATCATCTGCATTAGCTTTTAGGTATATTGCATTTGTTTCGTTTGGTATTTCAGCATCATCTTTGTACCATTGATAGCTCAATTGACCACCATTTGCAGTAATTTCAAGCTTTAACTCTTCACCTTTTTTCACACTCACTGTTGCGTTTGGTTGAGTTAGAATAGCAGGTGCAGTCATTACCATAAGTTCTGCATCGTTTGTCATTGCTGATTTGTTGCTGAAATGAGCAGTAACCTTGCAGGAATATTTACCAGCATCCTGAACCTGAACATCTGTAATCTTTAATGTATTTGTTTTTGTTCCGCTTAATCTTCCTTCGTCTTTCAATGGAGCACCATCTTTCATCCACTGATAGTGAACCATAACGTTTGGAAGTGTGGCTTGTGCGTCAACTGTGAATGTTGCTTCTCCTCCAAGACAAATATTTTGATCATTGGGTTGAGTGTTTATGACAACATTAGGCATTTCAACGATAGAGATTCTTTGTGAACTTGCCTCTCCGCAAAGGCCGGTTATTTTAACCCAGTAATCATCTCCATAATCACTCGGTTTAATGTCTCTGATTGACAGAATTGATGATTTAGAACCGGCGATTCTATCATTATCTCTCAATTCTACTGTACCACGATACCATTGAATCTGTGGCTGATATATAACCGGGTCATTTTCATAAATGTGCATATCAAGAGTAAAGTTCACAACATTTCCGGGATCAGCCATCTGTGTTGTGGGTTGAGTTGTAATCTCGGTAGTTCTCAATGTGTAGAGAAGCACTCTGTCTGTTGTAACATCATCAGCTCCGCCTGTTCCTTTAATATCACAATAGTAAACACCGCCCATTTCGTGGGTTAAAGGTGGAAGATAAAGTATTGGGTCGGTTGCTTTATCAATTGCAATTCCATCTTTATACCACTGATATGTTAAGTCAGCACCGAAATCAATATTTGCAACAACAACAAACATTTGATTGCTTGTGCCTATACAATTGACTATCTCTTTTGGCTGATCAATTATTGTTATGGTTGTAACAACGTTGTCGGCACCAGCATAATAAATATTCTTGATTCTCTGTTCGTTGGTAAAATCAAATTTCTCAATTTCATCTCTAAATGCTCCAAGGTCGGGTAATGGATAGTTATATACGACCGCCGGATTGATTCTTGTCAGTCTGAAATCTGTCGGTCCCATAAAGAATAATTCTGAATTGGCAGAAGTTAATTCTTTCCCGGTAAGATTTCTTAATGTTACAATATTTGCTGCAAGTGAACCATTAACATTTCCGATATTTGCTCCTGTTGAGAAGAAATTATTTTCATTTGACTGATAATTAAATGGTGCAGTTCCGGTTAATTGGAATGCAATACCGCCACCATTATTATAGAAAATATTTCTCTTCATATTCAAACCGCTTCCAACATTAGCTATATTGACTGCTGGAAGTGTGCCAGTAGCAACAAAAGTGTTGTAGAAAATGTTTGCAGTGTTTGGATTATTAATTAATAAACCTGTACCAACATTGGTTCCAACCATATTGTTTGCAATCCATCCACCAGATCCGTCACTAATTTCTATACCAGTCTTGCTTCCGCCTGAAAGCATAATTTTATTATTATAAACTTTGGCAAAAGAATTTGAATTCAGGAAAATTCCATGAAGGTTTGTTCCTTTTATTTCATTGTTCTTCAACATAGCTGGAGTTGATGAGTTAGCAACACCTGATAGGAGTAAACCTGCTCTGTTTATTGCTGTGGAAGTTAATGAAACATTAACAATATTATTCTGTAGGTCTAAATTGGTCATTCCTTGCAGGTACATTCCATGACCATTTGATCCAGCCACGCTGTTACCTGTGATTTCTGCTGGTCCGGCTGTGGCTGATGTATGTATATCAATAATACCACCAACCAAAGTGCCAAGAGCAGTTGCTGTGCTTCCGGTGAAACCATTGATTCTGTTGTTCTTGATTGTTGTTGCATTCATAGTGTAAATAGCTATTTCATAACCTGGTAATGAGAAGAAGTTATTATCAACTATTTGAACACCGGTTGCATTTTCGATATGAACACCCTGCCATGTAAAGTTTCCAAAGCTGTTACCATTGATGTTGAAATTGGAAGACCAAACGCCTGTGGGAGAAGTATGCCACAATGGAGCTGAGCCATTGTTAAATACGTTATTTGTCAATGTAAGGTTTGTTAGAGGATTGTCTAATGACTTAATTAGAACGAAGTCAGCTGTTTTTGGAGCATTTGCTTTACCATTGAAAACACAATTGGTAAATGTGATATTGTTATTTCCGTTGGTTAATTCAAAGATTGTTGCAAAATTTGCTCCGTTAGCATTGAACGTGAAATTGTCAAAAGAAATATTATTATATCCATACAATTTGAACAAGAAATTGTTGGATGCATTTGTTGCATTGTATTCCACAATAACATCATAGTTATTTCCACTGATTGACTTAAATGTTATCGGGTATTGTCTTGTGCCTCGTGGCATAATGGTTAATCCACCTTGATAGTTCCCGGGTCGGACAAGGAAGGTAACAGGACCTGCAAGTCCCCAGTAGGAGATAAAGTCTACAGCATCTCTGATTGATTTATAATCGGAACCGATTGGACCTATGGTATAAGTACCTCCGGAGAGTGCCTTATATACTTCAAACTGTCCTTTGTCATTTTCAGGAACTTCATCAGGTACACCATTAGGCAATGATGTCCAGGCTTCAATCAAATATGGACGAATTCCGGTTCCGAAATAATAGGTACCGCAATCAACTATCATTTCCTCTCCTCGTGCAAGGTTAATTCCGCTAACCTGAGTCGGTGTCTGGGTTACTCCATCAATTGAATAGTTTACTACAACGCTGGTTAATGGTTTAGGTGCATAATTTTTAATTTTCAGAAGGACACGCTGGTTACCAACTTCCAGAGGTAGCATTGCTTCTGCGTCAATGAATCCCGCATCATTTAGAATCGGGCTAACGGATATTGTTGACCTGTCATTAGCAGAATTTGCATCGGGATAATTGTTTGCTTCTGCATTTGTTCCTCTGGGGTTTGTTGTCCAAGCTGATAGCGTATAAGGACCCCATGGTGGAGCAGGTGTAAACAAATAACCTGAATGAAGAGTAACTTCCTCTGTCGCATTTTCTGGTAAATTACCAGTCCAGTTATATGGTGTCTGAGATACTCCATTAATTGTCCAATTGATTGTAACACTTGTTAATGTATTCTTACTGAAGTTTTTCAATGTTACTTTGATTGGCTGGTTATTATCTGAATTAAACAGATTTACTGGAGAAGTAAAGTTGATGATTCCTGCATCATTTTGAATGACATAGGTTGCATTAACATAAAAATCAAGATAACTTCCATAGTAAAAATATCCACCACTTGGACATGGGTTATCAGGACATGCATTGTAATATTGGCAGTAGTAATAATAAGTGTGTAAAACTCTGAATCTCCTGCTACCTGTTGTTCCTACCGAAGGTAATGTAAATGTTCCGCTGAATGAAGTCGAGTATGTCCCAGTTCCTGTATAGTACATTCTTTCGTTAGAATCAAAAGTATAGTTGTTGTTGGCATCGCACCAGAGTGCTAATTGCTGTGGATAAAGATAATATGAATATCCGTAATAATAATAATATCCATAATAGTCACCGCCCATCCAATAGAAAGAGTATGTTGTGTTTGCCTGTAAGTTACATGTTCCACTGTAATAAGCGCCTGTTCCAGTATAACCATAATAACTCAGCAATGTTGTTCCAGCAGAATTTCTGATGATGAACTGATTGGTTCCCATTGGATAGTAGAAATAGGGGGTACACCATTGTGCTTCCGACTGGATTGTTCCGAGCAGGAACACAACAAAGGACGCAATTGCCAGAATCATCTTCATCTTTAGATTGCTGGCGGATTTTGTTAGTAGTTGGTTCATAGTTAATCCTTTAAAATTGTTAAAAATAATTATTTAGTAAAAACTTGATTTCTCTTAACTTTTAATAATTCAAATTTGTTTAACAAGCAAATATAATAAAAAAACATAATTAAATTTAGTCTTTTCCATCATTTAAATATACCTTAAGTATTAAAAATGTTTCACCCTATTCTGAAATAATTTTCAGAATTTTTAAACATTTTTAACATTTTTTCTTTCAGACTATAATGTTCTTTCAATCTAAGGTGATTATCCTTTTCTAAGACTAACATAGCCTGATTTTTTGCCTTGCTTATTATATCAAAATCACGAACTATATCTATATAACTGAAATCAGGAATTCCTGATTGTTTCAATCCAAGTATATCTCCCGGTCCTCTAAGTTTTAGATCAACCTCAGAAATTTCGAATCCATCAGTTGTTTTTTCCATTGTTTTTAATCTTATTATTGATGCAAGTTGCTCATCCTCGTTCAATCCTTTTCGATTTATCTGGAACTTAAAATTATCCTTAGTGATGAGAAAGCAATAACCCTGCCGCTCGCCTCTGCCAATTCTTCCTCTGAGCTGATGAAGCTGTGATAACCCGAACCTTTCGGCATTTTCGATTACCATTATATTTGAATCGGGAATGTCTATTCCAACTTCAATGACAGTCGTAGACACCAAAATCTGATACTTTTTCTCTAAAAAATCCAACATTACTCTTTCCTTATCTATCCAGCTCATCTGCCCGTGTATGAGTCCTATGGATAGTTCTGGAAATATTTTACCGGAAAGATATTTATGATGCTCTGTTGCAGCTTTCAATTCTAATTTTTCTGATTTTTCAACTAATGGATATACTATAAATGCCTGTTCTCCTTGAGAAATCTTATCCCGTAGAAATTGATATACTGATTGGATTTCACTCTCGAAAATAATTTTAGTGATCACAGGTTTTCTGTGCTTTGGCATTTCTCTTATGATTGAAACATCAAGGTCTCCGTATAATGTCATTGTCAATGTTCTTGGAATTGGTGTTGCAGTCATAACCAGAACATGAGGGATTGAACTACTGTCCGCCAATGACTCAGATGCCATTTTTATCAGGCTTGCTCTCTGGGCTACTCCGAATCTTTGTTGTTCATCTATAACAATCAGCCCAAGATTTTTATATTTTATATCATTTTCGAACAATGAGTGAGTCCCGATTATGATCTTCGATTCCCCCGATTCAATGAATTTTATATTTTCTCTTTTGTTTGATAATTTCAATCCACTTGTCAATAAACTGATTTTAAAATCAAAATTAATTTTATTCAAAAATTTTGAGATAGTTCTAAAATGTTGCTCGGCAAGCACTTCTGTCGGCGCCATCATAGCTACCTGAAAACCGTTATCAATTGCAATAAGCATTATTATCAGCGAAACTATTGTTTTGCCCGAGCCCACATCTCCTTGTAATAATCTGTTCATTGGTTTTCCACTGCTTATGTCCTCTGCAATTTCTCTGATAACTTTCTTTTGGTCATCAGTCAATTTGAAAGGTAGATTATCTACCAATTTTCTTGCCAACTGACTTCTCACTTCAAATTTTATTCCAGAATGGCTTTGCTTGAAATTACTTTTGATTATATTGACAAATAATTCATAAAAAAACATTTCCTCAAATTTGAGTCTGTATTTCGCCAAATTGGTTTGTGAAATATCATCAGGGAAATGAAGATAGTTAATCGTTTCCCATATTGAAGGCAATTTATTTGCGTTCAATATATGTTCCGGCAATGATTCCTTAACTTTGTCAATATAATTTGGAAGAACTGATTTTATTATATTTCTCAATGTTTTATTATTTATTCCGCTTGTTTTCATTTTTTCTGTTAGCGGATATATTGGCAGAAGAACTCCTTTTGAATAGTCTATTTCTTCAGTTTCATCTAATTTTGTCAGTTCTGGATGATGGAATGTTATGTTTCCATTCATATCAAGCTCAGGTTTGCCGCTTATAGCTATCAGTTCACCCTCTCGAAACGACCGGGAATAGTAGTCAATCCTGTTCCAGAAAATCATTTTCGCTGCTGCCGATTCATCTTTTATCTTGTAAATTAGCATCCTGCGATTTTTGGCATATTGTTTTTCCTGTACAGAACTTATTCTGGCTATAAGTGTGTTTTCGCTTTTCAAATTTGGGATATTATTGAAAAAAACGTCTTTTTCTGTTCGGAGACTGACTGATAATTGCCTGATTGAACTAACAACAGCCCTGTCAATATAAGCTCTCGGAAAATAAAATAACAGGTCTTCGGGGGTTAGAATACCTGCAGAAGCTAATGCTTCGGCCCTCTTTGGTCCGACTCCTTTCAGATATTGCAACGTTGTATAATTTTTTTCACTGTTATCAGACATTGATATTTTTGTTATTTTTATTTAACAAATTTAAAAACAAAATTTGATTTTTAGGATACATTAATTTAAATAATGAATATAACTTTAAGGATAGCACTGAAATATCTTACAACTTTTCGCTTTAATCATTTTATTACTTATATCACTATAATATCAATGATTGGGATTGTCATTGGTGTTGCAGCTTTGATTATTGTCATTTCAATTTTCAACGGATTTGCTGAATTCACTGAAAATCAATTACAGGCTTACGACCCACATCTAAGAATTTCCCCCAAAAATGGACTCTGGATGAATTACGTTGAAGTTCTGGATAAAATCAGCCATATTCCCGAAATCAATTATGCTTTTCCTATCATTCATGGTAGGGTTATAATTTCCAAAGATAAAAGCTTGAAATCAATCTCTCTTAATTGTGTGAAAATTGAAGATTTCAAAAAAATGGAGGGTTTCACCAGAGCAAAAATCTATGGCAAGCTGAATATCCAACCCGAAGGCAGGAATTTAAATTTACTCCTTGGTGCAATGGTAGCTGACGATATGAGAATACTACCTAATGACACTGTTAGACTTATGTCACTCAATATGATTGAAAAATCATTGGTCTCTTTAAGTTATTCCCCGGGGATTGAAGCTAATATATCCGGAATTTTTCAATCGAACAACATTGAATACGATAATGATTATGCATTTATTGATTTCGAAACTGGTAAGTATCTTCTTAATCCACCTCCTAAATCTGCTTCTATGGTTGATATTGAACTCATAGACGGAAACAAAACTTCAGAGCTTCAGAAAATAATCGCCGGTCTATTCCCAAACCTTAAAGTTGAAACTTGGTATGACTTACACAAAGAATTGTATAATATTATGAAACTCGAACAACTTGGTGTTTTCGTTGTTTTGAGCCTCATTATTTTGATTGCAGTCTTTAACGTTCTGGCTTCGCTCGCTATGACAGTTATCGAAAAAAAGCAGGATATTGGTATTTTAATGTCAATTGGTGCCACCTCGTCAATGATAAGGAAGATATATCTAAATATTGGTTTGATTATTGGGCTATTCAGCACTATCCTTGGCACAATCATTGGACTGTCATTTTGTTATGGGCAGATTAATTTTGGTTGGATTAAGCTTAGCACCACAAAATTTCTTATTTCCACATTACCATTATCGGTAAACATTTTTGATGTTCTTTTAATTTTTTCTTTTTCCCTCTTGATTTCCTTTCTTGCTACTATTTATCCTGCTAAAAGAGCAGCCGATATGATAATAATTGATGCTATCAGGTCTGAATAGTTGCAATTTTTATTTATTTAATTCGATATATTTTTTTTATTCCTTTGTTTCTAAATTTTTTTTTACACTATGAATATTATTATTAGAATTTTTTTAATAATTATTTTTTTTGCAGGATTTATCTCTTCATTAATCGCATTTGACGGGAAAGATTTAGTTCTTATACAAGGTAAAGTTACAGATTTTGAATCTAATAAGCCACTTGGTGTAACAATTATATTTTTTAGCCAAACCGGCAAACAAATACAGGCAAAGTCAAATTCTTCTGATGGCTCTTATCAGCAGGTTCTTCAGGCAGGAGAAAAATACAACATTGTTTTCAAAGATTATGTTCTTGTCGGAGAACATCCTGAATTGGAGTTAGATAAAAAAGGAAAATATACTGAAATCGAAAAAAATTTTACATTGAAAAAAATCGAAACCGGCTTGCAAGTTTGCTCTTTCAACCCCTTCAAGCCAAACCTCCCAGATTTGACAACATTCGATTTTATTTGCTTAAACGAGTTGAAGACTTTTCTCGAAAACAATCCCAAAGTCAATGTTATAATTACTGTTAACACTCACGATTCTAATCCAAAACCTTTTGATAAGAAAATAACTTATCTCGATTCAAAAAATAAAACTAAAACCAAAAAAATAAAGATTTCTACTGCCGAACAACTTCAGGAACTTGCTGAGAAGAGAATAAATTCTATTAAAAACCTATTAAACTCAATGAATATCAGCGAAAGAAAAGTTACTTTTGAAGTAGATACCAGACCAGATATGACAAAAAATCCTCCGGACAAGAAAAAATCTAAAACAAAAAATGTGATTTCTTCTCTTCCAACAGTCTATATTAAAGTTGGGAAGGTTCTGAATTTATAATTTTTATTTATGAAAATCAATTCATAATTTTAATTTTTTTATAATAAAGTTTTTTATATGAATCTATTATTCAAATTCTTACTATTCATATTCTCGCTCTCTGTTTTGACAGCTAATGACGGCACTTTTCTTTCAAATGGCAGCATTATCTACCCCATCAATGAAACCCGAGTTTCCCTCGAAAAGGAATACCTGAACTTTAAATGCAAAGATGGTATAGCAAGCGTTAATGTTTATTTTGAATTCAAAAATCCGGAGAGCAAACCTGTAAAATCCATTGTTGGCTTTGTTTCCCCTTTTTACAACAATGACGTGCCTGAGTATAATGGTCCTCAGAATTTGATTAGAAAATTTGTAGTAAATTTTAATGATAAGATTCTACCACATTCAAAAAAATGGACAAAATGTGATACTTGTCAATTGAAGGACTTCTCTGCTGAGATGAGAGAGGAGGAAATGTCCGGGCAAATTGTTCATCTCTTCGATATTGAGTTCAAACCCGGAATCAACAAAATTTCTCATAGCTTTGAATTTAGTGCAAGTAGCTATGTCTTTCTTGATGAAATTTATACTTATATTCTTCAGACAGGTAAAAAATGGGCTGGCGGGAAAATCAAAGATTTTACATTAGAAATTGACATCGGAGAAAATCAGCTTTTATTTATTGATGATATTTTTGGAAAAAAAGCCGATTGGAAAATTATCGGATCAGGTAAAATTTGCAACGAAAAATTAAAAGATGATATTTTTGAGGACTACAATATAAAGCTTGTAAGGCTCAATTCAGGCTCTTTAATGATTCAAGCCTCTGATTTTGCACCCGAAAGAGATATTTATTTTGGGCTGATTGACCGGACTTGGTTTATTAGCCGAATGTTCAACAATGGAAAGTTCTCAGAGGACTTCCTTATAGCTTTATCTGATATCAAATACGATGATTATTATAAAGAAATTCAAATTTCTGACAAGGATTTGCAATTGCTCCGAAATCTTATTTATGCACAATATAACTATGATTTCAAGAACAAGGAGTATAAAAATTTCTTTAGTCAATTTGATTGGTACATGCCCGACCCAAATTTAAAAATGGATGACATCAATTTATCAGAAAATCATAAGAAATGTCTGAATAGAATCTTGGAATTGGAAGAAATTAGAAAATAATTGAATCTTTTATCATTATTTTTGTTATATTATAAACTTGAAATCAATTTAGATATGAAAAACAAAATATTTAAGTTTATCTTGGTTTGTATTTTATGTGTGGCAATTATATCATTAGTTATATTTTTAGTTAACTTATTAATAAATTAATTCGGAGTTTTTTATGAAAAAAAATATGGGTACAGCAGATAAAATTATCAGAATAGCATTAGCAATCATTTTTGCTATTCTTTACTTTACAGGAACTATAACAGGCACATTAGCCATTATTCTTCTTGTTCTTGGTATTGTTTTTGTTCTGACCAGTCTCGTTTCATTCTGCCCATTATATGCAATTTTTGGTTTGAGGACTTGCCCCCTCCCCAAAGACGAGAAATAAGATAAGAAAATTCAAAAAAAAAAGAGTCACCAATTTTATGACTCTTTTGCTTTTAATATTATTCTTTTCTTGGAGACTTAGTCATTCCCGTGTAAACGAATACCCGGAAAAAATGAAATTGATATCTGCTTTCACAGGAAAGATAATAGACAAAAAATGTCATTCCCACGAAAGTGGGAATCCATTGTCAATTTCAGTAAATTTTTTTTGATTTTTGGTCTCTTGAGAATTAGCGTGGTAATAGAAAAGAAAGAATCCGTTTAGTAAAACCAGAAAGAAGAATAATTTATTTTTCATAAAACTCTCCTTGTATTTGATTTTGTTTATGTATATGAAAATAGATAACGTTCAGCGGTAATAATATTGGCGATTTCGATACTCTTCGCTGTCAAGATACACCCACTATTGATTAATGCCTACTGGCTCAGTAAAGCATTGATAACCATTTTTTATACCGCTTGTAATTACCATTGGACATTTTTTATTAAAATCCTAAAATCCATGATGCAATTGAAAAATATATAATCACACCAACAATATCCGCAATTGAAGTAATTAGAGGGGCGCTTGCAGTTGCAGGGTCAAGCTTCAATTTTGTAAAGATAAACGGCAGTAATAATCCAATTAAACTTCCAGCGATAACAGTTAAAATCATTGTTAAAGAAACAATTATAACAATCTCCGGGGCTCTAAAACTTGCAATGATTGCCACTCCTATAGCCATTGTAAAACCTAAGAGCAAAGAAACGAACAGTTCTTTTAAAATTAACTTATACCAATCAGAAAGTTTTACATCTCCTAATGCTAATGATCGTATCATCAAAGTAGCAGATTGGGATCCAGCATTACCACCGCTGTCAATCAAAAGTGGCAAAAAGAAAACCAATGATACAACTGATTGTATAACATTTTCAAAACTTGAAATTGCTGCACCAGAAAAAACATTCATAAAAACCAAAGCAATCAGCCAGAATATTCTGTTCTTGTATAAATTTAAAATCCTTGCTTTTAATGGATTTGAAATAGCAGACTTAAATGAACCAAACTTATGAAAGTCCTCGGTTGATTCTTCTTCAACTACATCCATTATGTCATCTATTGTTATAATGCCAATTAATATACCATCAGTATTAACAACAGGCAATGCTTCCCTGTCATAATCCCTGAATTTTTTAATTGCAGTTTCTTGGTCATCATAAGCATTAAGGGCAACAAAGCGATAATCCATCAATTCACTTATGTATTGATCGGGCGAGGCAAGAATAATTTCCTTGATTTTTATATCATCTATCAGTTTCCAATCTTTGTCAACAACATAAATCATATTAAGTGTTTCGGAGTTTTTACCATATTTTCTGATATGTTCCAAAGCATGTTCTATAGTATCAGTAGGTTTAACAGCTATATATTCCGGTGTCATCAACCTTCCGATACTATCTTCAGGATAACCTAAAAGTTGTATGGCAACCTGTCTTTCTTCGGGAGTAAGGAGTTGAATTAAACGCTGAGTGATTTTACCCGGTAATTCTTCGAAAAAAGCCGTCCTATCATCAGGTTCAATGTCATTAATCAAATCTGAAAGCTTTCGCCCGTTTTGAGCCAATCCTTCTACGATACGTTCTTGTTTTGAAAAAGAAAGAAGATGAAAAACTTCTTTGGATAGTTGTCTGTTTAGAAGCCTGAATAAAATAATTTCTTCATCATCTGATACTTCTTCGATTAACTCTGCCAATTGAACGGCATCCAATTCATTTAAGGAATTTTTTAAAGTTTTCCATTCCTTGTTTCTGATGAGTTCACGGAAGTTGGTTTTGATTTCAAACATGGTTTTGTCTCCTTACATTTTATTCTGTAAGGAAACAAGAAGCCCTTACAGAATCATTATTACTTTAAATTTACTATGATGCGGGCCTTCGTCCATTGTTTTTGAATTATGAATTTCGTTAGAAAAAAAAATTAATTAATTTTTCGTTAATTTATATGAATTTTTTACAGCCTTGTGGCAAATAATTTATTTATGAAAATTGTTTTAGCACACATTCAAAAATACAAAATTTTATCATTTTGTGAGTGATCATTTGATTCAACTTAAAAAAAATTTATGGTTTTTTTTTCCCTATGAATTAATTTAAATCGTTCCAATTTCGCTAAAACCCTTAATATTATTGATTACAGCATCAGCCATAAAATAATTATATAAGGTGTTAAAGCAATAGAACAAATGGAGTCTTTAGTAATGAGTTCTTGATAAAGACATCCTTTCCAATTTTATTGGGCGTTTGCGATTAAGCGAAATAACCTCGTTATTTTGTTTAGCCCTGATTGGCGAGAAAAAAAAGACGTTTGCCCTACTCCCAATAGACAAATGAGAGCAGGGGATAATTTTGGATGTTAGTTGGTATCTTAGGTTCCTAGTTCAGGGAGGTATTCGGGCTGAGAGTAGGAAGAATAAAACCAAATAATGCTTAATTCTTGGTTTATGCAGTTTTCATTTTAATACTTTTCTAATATTAAAGTTGTTTTAATTAACAGGTACTTTTAAACTTAAATTTTTTCTGGTTTCCAGCTATTAAATTCTTGGGGTAAGAGGTTTATAATTTGCTCTGAAAGCATTGAATAGACGTCATATGTAAATTCAAACTGTTGAAATACTTTTATAAACCTGCGTACACTTCCTTCAACATTATGTGAAGTTGCTCTTGATTTAGGTCTTCCAAGATTCTCATCGAAGTATAAACGATAAATAACTTCAACAATATTTTTATGAGAAATAAGAAACTGGTTTGCTGCCACTCTCTCAGTGAAGTCATTAATTTCCCAAGGTGGATTATAAAGAAAAAGCTTTGAAATCGGTAATCCATGAAGAGAATAAATGATGTATGGAGGTGCAACTAAATGTATGTAATATCTTCGATAATTAGAGGGAGTAGTACAAATATAATGTTCTTCCCTTTTTAGTATATTTTTACGGTTATTTGTCAATTGTTCAAACCATATATAAGCAAGCCAGGTCCAAAAACCAATATTTCCTATAACATCCTCACGTCTTATACCTAAATTATTTAAACATTTATCAAGATATTCCGTAAGTTCTAGCTTCGATCTGAATTCTTTTTCCTCATCGATCATTATCTGTGGTGAAAATTCTTTGGAAAAAAGCTTGCTGTTTAATTCAGGTGGTTTAAGTTTAGGATTATTTTTTAATTGGTCTAGGTATACTCTAAATTGATTTTCTCCTTCTGGGAGCATAACTCTTATAGCTATCATGAATTTACCTCCAATTTTTGAATATACTCTTGAAAATGTTTACTAAACTTGTTGCTGAAACTTTCAACTGTATTGTTTATCCAATCTAAAGTTTCTTTGTTATCAAAATTTTGATTATCTTTAACAAGAATCTCTGGTGTTATATTGTTAAACTGTTTGACAAACTTAAGCCAGTCACAATGCCAATCAAAAGAAGGTTCTATTATTGAGTCAATGCCATCTATAAATACCATGTGGGTTATTATTTCTCTGATTACAGCAGGATATACGTATATATGGAATTGAGCATCATATTTCGTAATATTCTGAATATCGTTTATTCTTTTATTGAATATAAGAATGGGTGAACCCTCATCTCCATCAAACACAACTTTCCACACTTGATTACCAATATCAGAGAACTCCACAGGTAGGATAGCCTTTTTTTTAGCGGGCTCATCCGGGGATATTCTATCAACATGCGCTAGCAATTTTTTGTTAGATGGTTCTTCAACTAGAATTCTGAATTTTAAATTTTCAGGATATGCCATGTCACTCAAATCAAAGGGTGATGAATTATTTATTTTGCTAGGTGTCCCGAGATAAAATCTTTTCAATTCCGTTCGGTAATTTGCCTCGACATAAATTTCAGCATCGAAGGGTAGATTAAGATCGTTAAGATTGAGATTGTCAACAGTAAAAGCAATAGGTTTACCGTTTTGTCTTATAAATGTAATTGATACATGCTCTATTTTTATTTTCCTTCTTCCAGTGTAATTCAATTTTCTTTTCATAAATTACCTCTTATTTTATATCAAGTACAAGATCGCGATTAGGGTCAAATCCTGTAACCTTGAGTTCAAAATTAAATCCCATGATTTCAACTTTCAGGATATTGTATTGTCGGTGGATTATATTACAATCCTGTGTTTTAATAGCAATGGAGGCACTTCCGACATCGAAATCAAATTTATCATATGCATTAAATGGATTGCTTCTTCTTGTATCATAGGCCATTTTCAATATAGAATTAAAAGGAAAGGAAAGATCTGTTATATAAGGATTCAGAATAACTCTAAAACCTCCTTGAACTTTATCTATATTGAATTTTGTTGTATTTTTCATAATGTCTACTGGAATTACAGGCTGTTTTGATATTTCTTCCTCTTCTTTTCTTTCCTCTGGTCCAACTGGTATGGAGAAGATGTGTTCCAGAAAATCCGTCTGTCTCTCTGGTGGAGGTTCGTCAAGAATTGAAACGATCTGAATAATACTTTTTTTTATGAATCTTAGAATTCTCGCTGAGTTAACATATTTATTAGCGAAGCCTTCGGTTCTTTCGTTCCAGTTTGTATGTGCTGGGTTTTCACAATCACCGAGAAATTCACTCACAGCTAGATCATTTGCTATAAGAAATCCCGCAACTGGGCTGTTCACAAGACTTTTAATCTCGGATATAAGAATGCCCGAGCGAATGTATGCTTCAAAAGGTTTCGTTAATTCAGATATTCTTTTAAGAAAGACCTCAAAGAAAGTTTCTTGATCTTTATTATCAACCGTTCTTATAGTGACAGGTACCTTAATCCTTAAAGGAAACATCTCCAGTAAAAAATTATCTTTGATTATTTCTATTTGATCTCCAAAAGATTCCTTAGTAATATGAGGATTATCTGGTTCTTGTATAAGAAGCAAAGATGGTTTGATATTCAATGTTTCTTTTAGAAACAATAAAATTTTTCTGATGTCGATTTTTCCCCAATCTGTATCATTCCAGTCAATACAAGAAGCTTTCTCAACAAGATTTTCACTATTCAAAACTATATCTTTGTTAGTAATCGTGTCCTGTATTTCTACATTCAACGTTCCAGCAAGAATCGGATAGTAATATTGTTGTATAACACCTTTTGTCATCGAATCAAAGCTTATTTCATCATCAATAATTGGAATAACAATAGAAAGTCCCGTTTCAGTATCCTTTCTACTTATACCAAAATTATTTCTGAATTGCGAGATAATGGAATAATTTTCCAGAGGCATAAAATCATCTTGAGCAAAATACCCGAAATACTCGTAACGCTTGCCATTTAATGAGTGAGCTTTAAGAAGTACTTTACCCATAAGCAGGATTTTTCCATCATTCCTGATAGTCAGCCCCCAGAAAGTTCTAATTTTTGATATAATGTGATATGTTGTCTTTCCAAGTCCCCATCTTCCACCTCTCTGTCCACTTTTATCTGAAATTCCTTCACGCCACCAAAAATTATAAAAATTACCATCTTCTGCATTAGGTTCATAAGGTCCATCTAGCCCAGTAGTGTTGAAATCTTCAAGCAAAAGATAGGAAATCTCTAAAGGATATTCTACATCTTTTATAAAACCACATGGCTTTAAATGACTTTTTAGAGTATTGTCAAGAAAGGTAGTTATATTTTGTCTTCTAACAGAATTAAAAGAGATTTTAATATTAATTTGTTTCTGATTATTCCTTGCATCGAGTGAATTTTGTATAAATTCTCGAACAACCGCCTCATTAGGTCTGGTTATTCTAAAAAATTCTGTTTCTCGTGGGTTTCTTTCTGGAATTCCTTTTTCTTTTTCTTTAAAATGCCATCCTATCATAATTATCCATTTTTAATTATTTTTAAATAGTACTTTAACATTTCCCAGCTTTTCTACAATCTCTAAATAATTGGCTAACAAAAAATACAAAAAGATTTTAATATTTCAAAAAATATATTTCTTTATTTAATGTGTAATCTTTTTAATGGAAAATGATAGAGTATTAAACACCATGCCCCCGCAGGTCGGACTTTCTGTCAGCCTTGTCCTACTGAGGCATTTATTTTTAAAAAAAAATTTAATTATGTTTAATGTATGGATTATTTAATTCGCGGAAAAGATTGAGAATTTCCTCAATTGTTTTATTGCCAATATTACCTTTTGTGTGTTCACGGACAGAAACGGTATTTGTTTCAACTTCCTTCTGGCCAATAACAAGGGCAAATGGAATTTTTTTCTGCTCGGATTCTGCAATTTTTCTGTTTATTTTTTCGCTTCTTATGTCAATTTCGGCTCTTATACCTGCTTTGTCAAGCTTGTTGAATAAATCATTTGCAAATGTGTGCTGGTTTTCGCCGATTGGTAGAACATTAACCTGAACCGGAGCCAGCCAGAAAGGAAAATTGCCCGCAAAATGCTCAATAAGAATTGATAAAAACCTTTCAAGAGAGCCAAATGGTGCCCTATGGATAATAACAGGTCTGTGCTTCTGGTTATCTTCCCCGGTGTATTCAAGTTGAAATCGCTCGGGCATAACATAATCAACCTGAACTGTGCCAAGCTGCCATGAACGCCCAAGAGCATCTTTCACATTAAAATCTATTTTGGGTCCGTAGAACGAGGCTTCTCCTTTTCCTATGAAATAATCCAGTCCCATTTCGTCGGCAACTTCCTGAATGACCTTTTCTGCATGGTTCCAGCTTTCTTCGGAACCGACATATTTTGAGGAATCTTCATCTCTGAATGACAATCTTATTTTAACGCTCATCCCGAATGTATTGAAAACTAATTGAGTTAGCTCTACTGTTTGCTTGATTTCATCTTTTAATTGTTCTTCGGTGCAATACATATGTGCGTCGTCCTGAGTAAAACCTCTCACCCTTGTCAAACCATTAAGTTCCCCTGATTGTTCATAGCGGTAAACAGTTCCGAATTCGGCTAAACGAAGAGGTAAGTCCCGATAACTTCTGGGCTTGAGAGCATAAATCTGATGATGATGGGGGCAATTCATCGGTTTAAGAAGATATTCTTCTTCTTCAATCTTAATAGGGGCAAACATTGATTCGGAATAATATGGATAATGCCCGGATGTTTTATATAGATTGATATTGCCAATATGTGGAGTGATGACTTCAACATAGCCACGTTTTTTTAGTTCATCGGAAATAAAAGATTCCAGTTTTCTGCGAATAATAGTTCCCTTTGGTAGCCAGATTGGAAGCCCGCCACCAACATTAGGGGAAATCATAAAGAGTTCGAGTTCTTTCCCGAGCTTGCGATGGTCTCTTTTTTTTGCTTCCTCAAGCATATATAGATAATCATCAAGCATTTTTTTCTTGGGGAAGGATATACCGTAAATCCTTGTCATCATATTTCTGCTTGAATCTCCCCGCCAGTAAGCACCGGCAACAGTGAGCAGCTTGACATATTTGATATGGTTTGTGTTTGGTATATGAGTCCCCCGGCAAAGGTCAACGAAATTACCCTGTTTGTAAAAAGTAATCTCTCCGTCATTCAAACCATCAATCAATTCAAGTTTGTATTGATCCCCGATTTTCGAAAAATAATCATAAGCTTCTTTCTTTGAAATTTCGATTCTTTCATATTCTGCGTTCCTTTTTGAAAGTTCTATCATTTTTGCTTCAATAGCGGGCAAATCCTCAGATGATAGCTTTTTTCCGTCAGGAAGGTCAACGTCATAATAAAAACCATTTTCTATTGCGGGACCTATTCCGAATTTAACTCCGGGATATAGTTCCTGAATAGCTTCAGCCATTAAATGTGCCGAAGAATGCCAGTAAATTTCTTTACCTCTTGGGTCATCGAATGTTACAATTTCTATAGCTGCGTCTTTATTTATTTTTCTGCTTAAATCGTATTTTTCGCCGTTAACAAATATGCCAAGTGCTTCATTTGCTAAACGCTCCGATATAGAACGGGCTATCTCTAAACCAGTAATTCCTTCTGGATAATCGCGGGTGCTTCCGTCTGGAAATGTAATTTTTATCATTTGCTTATTTCTGTTCAAACAACATAACGAAAGCAAAACGAAAAGATAGATTTATTATTTGAGTTGTTATCATTTAATTTTTTCTATAATATACCCCTCTTTTGAATCTTTAATAACATATCCTTTCTCTGTTATTATTTTTCTTAATCTGTCTGCCTCGTCAAATTTTTTTTCTTTTTTTAGTTGAAATCTCTTTTCTGCAAGTTCTTGAATTTCATTGGGGATAATAATATAATCATCAGGTTTTTTGTCAACAACCCATGCTTCAAAAATTTGATTCAATTTACTGAAAAATGAGATTAATTTTTTTCTTTGCGGGATTTTTATTGATTCAGCTGGATTGTTGTTGATAAAAGTAAAAATATGAGCAAGAGCTTTTGGTGTATGCAAATCATTAGCAAGTTCTTTAAACACATTTTCTTTTAATTCTTCAACACCTGGTGATTTATCTCCCTGATTATCTTCGTCGAACAAAGAGTAAATATAATCTTGTATTCTTAATCTTGCTTTGCGGGCTGATGCTATTCCGTTAAAAGTAAAGTTATATATTGATCCATAATGGGCTGAAAGCATTGCAAAACGAATATCAATGGGGTCAATATTCTTGCTTTCGAGGTCACGTAGAGTGAAAAAATTGCCAAGAGATTTGCTCATTTTTTGGCCCTCAACCTCCAGAAATTCATTATGGCACCAGATTGATGTTGGGTCTATTCCAAATGCAGCTTTGCTTTGTGCTATCTCATCTTCGTGATGAGGGAACTTTAGGTCAATTCCACCTGTGTGAATGTCGAATGGAAGTCCAAGAATTTCTTTTTCCATAACAGAACATTCAATGTGCCACCCCGGTCTGCCATCGCAATTCTGACCATCGAGCTTAAATTCCCAATAAGGTTCACCTGGCTTTTTTGCTTTCCATAAAGCAAAATCTGCTGCTTGCTCTTTTTCATACTGATCTGAATCTATTCGCTCGCCCGAGCGAAAATTTTCAAAGTCTATCTTGAATAATTTACCATATATATCAATTTTTCGCCATTCTGCAACATTAAAATAAACTGACCCACCAGAATAATAGGCTAACCCTTTTTTGTATATTTTTTTTATTGTGTCCTGTATTTGTAATATATAGTCTGTTGCTTTGGGAATTTTATAAAAGTGCTTTAAATTGATTTTAAGCTTGCTTATGTCTTCGAAAAAAGCTTTTTCATAGTATGATGTGAATTTTAATAAGTTTTCAAGTGGATTATTTGTTTGCTCACCCATTTCTTCTTTCCATTCCTTGCTACCTATTGCTGAATCTCTGATTGTTTTATCATCAATATTGGTAATATTCATTACCCAATGAACCTTGAACCCTCCAACAACTCTCAATACCCTTTGAAGCAAATCAGCAAAAAGAAATGACCTCATATTTCCAATATGAGCGTAATTGTAAACCGTCGGTCCGCAGGAATACATCCTGATTGTTGTTCCGTCCAAAGGTGTAACGTGTGATAACTTCCCGCTTAATGAATTATGTAAATAGATTTCCATCTTAACAAATTATATCTTAAATTTTTTAAAGAAATTTTATAACTTTACTTTCGTAATTTAATGATTGTGATTATATAATAAAAATCTTTTATAATTTGAAAATTGAATATATCTTATAATAATGAATGAAAAATTTAGATGCTGAATTTATTATCGGTGCTACTAAAGTTACTCAATTTCCTTTGCTTGATAAACCTGAAGTGGCTTTTACAGGAAGGTCAAATGTTGGCAAATCTTCTTTGCTCAATAGTATAGTGCTGAGAAAAAATTTAGCCAAGATAAGTGCTACTCCGGGGAAAACCCAGCAAATCAATTTTTTTAATATTGAGAACAAATGGATTTTTTCGGATTTGCCCGGTTTTGGTTATGCCGAAGTTCCAAAATCTTTAAAGGAAAGCTGGATAAAATTAATATTTGAATATTTTAAAACCAGAGATAATTTACGCCTTATCTGTCTTCTTGTTGATAGCAGGCACGACCCAACAAATATTGATATGTCTTTGATGGAATGGTTCGAAAATAATAATAAAAAATTCATTGTGGTATTAACAAAATGCGACAAAATAAGTGATAAACTTATTGCTGAAAGAAAATTACAATTGGAAAATTTACTTCAATTTTGTAATAATAGCCTTGAGGTTCTTCCATATTCATCTAAAACTAATATGGGACGGAACGAATTGTTAGCTATAATTAAAAGAATTTGTAAATAATTAGAGGTATTAATGAAAGATTTTGAACAAAAAATTAAAGATTCAATTCATTCCAGTATTCAAACAAAGATATCTTTGCTTGATATTTGCGTGGATTCAATTAAGGAAACTGGTTTAATTCTCTCGGAATCCATCAAAAACGGTGGAAAAATTTTGTTCTGCGGTAATGGAGGAAGTGCTGCTGACAGTCAGCATCTTGCTGCTGAACTTGTTATCAGATACCGGAGCAGCTTCAATAGACCAGCTATTCCCGGAATCGCTTTAACCGTTGACCCATCTATAATGACAGCCGGTGGCAATGATATTGGTTTCGATAATATTTTTGCGAGGGAAGTGGAAGCTTATGGTAAACCTGAAGATGTGCTTGTTGGAATTTCAACCAGTGGCAATTCAGAAAATGTTCTCAGGGCTGCAAAAAAAGCTAAAGAAATTGGTATGAAGGTTATTGGTTTGCTTGGGTGTGGCGGCGGCAAGATTGCTGAATTTTGTGATTCTTCTGTTATTGTTCCTTCTAATGTAACTGCCAGAATCCAGGAATCTCATATCTTGATTGGACACATCTGGTGCGAAATGATTGAAGAATATAATTTTGACTGATTTTTTGAAAAAGAATTTTCTTGATAAAAAAATATTTATTATTTTTGTAATCTTATTTTTGCCACTTTAGCTCAGCTGGTAGAGCAGCTGATTTGTAATCAGCAGGTCGTTGGTTCGAGTCCGACAAGTGGCTCAGATAGAAAATAAAAGGCTTCCCGATAATTTTTCAGGAAGCCTATTTTTTTTATATTTCCCTTATTTTTAAACCCGGTTGGGGATTGCCTCTTAAGAATTCCTCGACAAATAGATCAACGTGCTTATCCGAAACCATCAGCACATCAACATTTCTGACAGCTCCCATTAATTTTCCAATTAATGTTAGTAGTTCATAAATCATTTCAACAGGGATTTTTCTAATTCTTGCAATAACATTATCATCATTGAGAGTTACTGAAAAATTTTTATACTCTAAAATTCTGGCAATAGCTTGTGCTCTCCTCGATTTTCGTGTTATATTCGAAGCACCACCACGAAAGTTAAAATTAATATAATTACTATTGGTTTCCGATGAAGCAAAAGCATCCAGACGTGAAAAATGATAGCCCAAACGAGAGAAGAAATTTAGATAATTATCAGATATCAATGCATAACTTCGAGAACCGATACTTACATCAGATCTATCAGGGTCAACAATATTACCTAAAATTATTCCTGCAAAACCTTTTGTATCCACTGGTAAATGTCCTGACCACTTCAAACCCGGTGTTGTCATTCCCTTGATTAAGTATTGCATTGGCTTGGAAATGATATCATCAGGGGTAATTTTGTTGCCCTTTATCTCTTTTTTTAATCCATTACCTAAATCAATTACAAGAATATCCAGAGGTACATCAAAAACCAGTTCATAGGTTTTTCCGGAATCTATGCTTGTGTTATCATATATTGAAAAAATCGTTCTCATTGCTAATTCGTGAATAAACCGGATTATATCATGAATTGTTTCGCAATGTGCTGGACTGAATTTTTCCGACGATGGGTCATAAAGATTTAACTTGAAAATATTTCTTGTTAAATTATGCCAGATTTTATATATAGGACTTTTTATGAAAGGATTTTCCAAGTCAATTTTGCTATTTTTTTCATTAACCAATTCCGGAATTATACCCTCGTAAACTCTTACTTCATCTGCTATAACAGTAACCTCACTGCCATTTTGTAATTTTGAACTTGAATTCTTTGTGTTGGTGATAAAGGGGACATTTAATTCCCTTGCTATTATTGCCAGATGACCTGTTGTGCTTCCGAAATCGGATATTAAAGCTGACATTTTGTGCAAAGCTGTAATAAATTCAGGGATATTTTTCTTTGCAACAACAACCGACCCATAGGGAATTTGAGATACTTCTTTCTCTGCATTTACAACAAACACCTTACCACTACCAACCCCATGACTGGCACAATCGCCCTGATTGATAAGCACTTTATAACTTTTGTCATAGTCGTTCACTGGGTAGGTTTTTTTTGTATTCAAAGTTAGTCTTTGTCTAATTTTAAGATTTCTTGATTGTAATATAAAGATATCACCATTTTTATCCACCGCCCATTCAATATCCTGTGGATGATGATATCTTATCTCTATCATTCGTGCATAATCCATTAACCTTCTTAATTCATCTTGCGTAAGATTTGGTTCAGATAGGTTAATCCTATCTAAATTAATCGATTTGGCTGCAGTATCTTTCGAAATTGCAGTCCTTAATAAATTCTGATTTCCGGGATTAAAATCTACGAGAAGTTCCCCGTTTTGTTTTTTAACTATGTATTGTTGTGGTTGCACTTTACCTTCAACAACAAGCGATCCGAGCCCCCAGACAGATTGTATTATAGTTCCCTCGACCAGATCGTTTGGATCTTTTGTGAATAATACTCCTGCAGACCTTGCATCAACCATTTTTATGCAACCAGCTGCCATTGGCATATCTTCATCTCTTAATCCGGATAAATATCTGTATATTACTGACTGAGGCGAATATTTGGATAGCATAACATCTATGACGGCGTCAAAAACATTATCTCGTGAGATGTTAAGAAAACTCTGATGAAGTCCGGCAAACGAGTGCTTCTCAGAATCTTCTCCAACAGCACTTGACCGAACAGCAACGTATGTTGATGAATCAAAAAATGTTTCATCAAAAGCTTCTAAGATGATTTTCTCCAGATAATCCGGTAATTGGGTAGTAATTATTAGTGCTTGTGCCTGTCTGGATGCATATTGAACTTCCGAAACATTATTGAAATCTACATCATAAAAAATTTCATTCTTTTTATTCCTGAGATTTTCAATTCTCATAATGTCTTCGAAAAAACGAACAGAAATACAAAAACCCTCCGGCACAGGAATCTTCAATCTGTTTTTGATTTCTCCCAGACGTGCCATTTTGTGTCCAACTTCAAGGAAATTTTCTTCTCTGATTGATTTCAAATTATAAGTGTAAGGAATTCGGGTAAATAAATCTTCAATTCTTGTGCAATACTGGCAATCCATATCAGGACACATTAAATCCTCAGGGCAGGTTATTCTTGGAGTTAAAGCTTTGTAACATTTTTCTGTAATAATTCTTAACCTGTCGTGTAGCAATCTGTATCTTCCGCCGGAAAGAAAGATTAGATTATTTATCATTCTCTCGGTTTTATTTAGTAATATATTTAGCCTTTTATGTGCATATCCTCTTGAGAAAGGGGTACCATAAACAATCATATCAGCCAATTCTGACATTGCCTTGTGAGCTTCGTCATTATCAGCAAGAATTTCCCGGAATATTTTGAATCTTTCCTGAAAACTTATTCTGTTTTCTTTCTTATTTCCAAATATATTTTTTAATAATTTTATCATAAAAAAAGGCTGTCAAACACTTTTAAGACTAATAATATCTCAAATTTATTTGACAGCCCGAAATGATTTTGATATTTTATTTATACATTTTCTTTTCTTTGTATGCCGATGATATTAATTTATATGTAATTATAGTACACATTAAAATTGCAGCTGCCATAATAATAAAACCTGATACAGGTTTTAACTCTGGAATATTGAACTCAACCTGAATTTGCTTGATCACCAATGAACTTGCCGCACAAAGTATCATTAGAGCAAATAATAGTCTGATTCCATATCCTCTTATATATTTAACAGCTGTAACTCCTATTTGGGCTCCTACTGCTGCACCGACAAGCATTAACACAGCTGCAATTATATCGGTTCTGCCTTTTAATGAATATGTAAAGCAACCATAAGCACCATCAAGCATAACTATAAACAAATCAGTTCCAACTGCCACTGCTGTTGGCAATCCAAATATATAAATCAGGGTTGGCATAACTATGAAACCACCACCAACTCCAAGGAAACCTGAAATTGTTCCTACCATAAAAAATATAAAAATTATCGTCCATAGCGATAGTGATGATATATTTGACCTTGGAAATTGTATAACCGGCGGTATTTTTATATCTCTGATTTTTTCAACTAAAGATTTCTTGTTGCTTATTATTCCATTTTTTGCTGCTATTTCTTTCCTTTTTCTGATTATTGCGTAATCATAAATCATAAAACTTCCAAGTCCTATCAACATGCAAATATAAACCCATCTGACTGTTGATTCGACCAAGCCAATTTTTTCCAGATACATTATAATCTGTGCCCCGAATTCAACTCCCGGTATCGTTCCTAAAATGGTAAATGCCCCAAGTTTCCAATCAACATTTCCCATTTTATTATGCTTCTTAGTTGATACTATTGACTTCCCGAAAATATGTGCAAAGTCTGTGCCAATAGCATACGCCATTGGAAATCCAAATATATTGAGTGCAGGTGTTACAATCCACGCACCACCTACGCCGAAAAAACCTCCAAGAACCCCAACGCAAAAACCGATTGTTACAAGTAGTAGAACGCTAAAATTTTGCTGTGCAATTGGTAAGTAAATATTTAATATATCCATTTTCCCCTCCTTATTCGTGATGTGCTATTTTTGAAACATCAAGTCCAAATAACTTCAGAAATAAATCTGTTAACAAACCCAATAATAAACCAACTATTCCCATTGTAACTGTTACCAACAGTGCAAACAACAATTTATCATCGTTGTAAAGCTGTGCTAACCATAAGGTTATTCCTGATAGCTTATCCAAAGGTACGGTATCCGGAATTGGTTCTCCCTCTGCTCCATGAGCAAATGCTAAATAAGAAGGGAAAAAAATCAATAATAAATACAGAACTGAAAAAATTATTCGTTTCATTAGTACCATCTTATACTCCAATAAATTAAAAAATATTTTAAAAACATTTGAAATACACTGAGCAATGAGCTTAAAATAAAATAATTAAAATGCTATCACAATAATTAATATTCTATTGTAACCATTTTGTACTTTTTATTAATTATTATCATTGTCTTTAGTTATTGGTATTATTATTGTAAATTCAGTCCCGATATTTGGTTTGCTTTTTACATCTATTGACCCCCCCAGATTTTTTATTATTGAATAGCTTACAGATAGCCCCAAACCTGTTCCTTTACCTGCAGGTTTAGTTGTGTAAAATGGTAGAAAAATTTTGCTTAGCTGTTCTTCTGTCATTCCACAACCATTATCTTCAATCTTGATAATGACAGAATTATCATATAAGTCTGTGATAATTTTTATTTCCCCTCCAGATTTTATTGCATCGTGTGCGTTGTTTATCAGATTGATGATAACCTGCCTCAACTGGTTACTCGATGTAAGGATTTCTGGTATATTATGATTCAACTTTCTTGTTATAGTGATATTATCAACCTTTAACTCCCTTTCGAAAAAACCACTGACCAAGTCATCAATTAATTCATTGACATTAACCCATGTGTCTTTTTCATCTCTTTGCCTAACAAAAGTTAATAGTTTCTTATTTATATCTTTAATCCTGTAAATAGCAGAATTAATTTTTTTGAAATGAGTTTCTAATTCTTCGATTTTAAGACTGTAACCAAATTTTGGGTTAGCTAAATCCTGCATCAAACCTATCTCGTTTGCTATTATATTTAACGGATTCCCGATTTCGTGGGCAATCCCGGAAGCTAATTCTCCAACTGTTGCAAGCTTGGAAGCATGTTCCAATTGCAGTCTTACTATAATTCTTTCTTTTTCTAATTCAACTATATTTTTCGATCTGAAAAATATTATTAGTATTAGAAGTAAAATTACCGATGATGAGACAAGTAATAATGTAATCTGCTGATTAAAAAAAGACTGGATATATTCTTCTTTTTCTATTGTTACAACTGCCCAATTTACTTCGTTTAATCTCGAATATGCAAATTTTCTCGTTTTATTGTTTATTTCATAATCAGATATTCCAAGCAAATTATCAGCAGGTAGCTGAAAAGGTGATTTCTTGATTGGCTCCGATAGGTACTTTGGTACAAGCTGGAAAATCCCTGAATCATTAATAATCAAAATATCAACATCTTTAGCTTTTTCTGTTGAAGTCATATAGCTATAAATTATTTGCGGGTCAATTGAAATTCTGAAAATATAAACTTTATTCTTATCATTTTTCTTAATTCCAATTGTAAAGTGTGGTGCTTGTCTGAAACCAAGATATATATCAGTTATCACATATTTTTTTGTTCCTGATTTAAGTTGTTGATACCATCTTTCATTTGAATAATCTTTGTCTTTTAATTGCGTTAAAGGACCGGAATATAAAATTTGTATAGAACTTGTATCAAAATATCCTATATCAATAAATGCATCGCTTTGTTTTTTTAAATCCTTCAATATATTATCAAGCTTTATTGAGTCTAATGGATATACCAATTCAGGCCGCTCTATTGAATTGATTACATTTATCAATCTCTCGATTAGATAAATATCCATCAATCTCGATTTGCTTTCAGCTATCGAAAGAAGATGCTGCTCTCTGCTTTTCGTCATTAAATGATTATATTGATAGTAAAAATAAGAAATTAAAATGAAAAGTGGCAGGATATATATAAAAATCAGTCGAATAAAATAATTTCTTCTCAAGGAAGAAAACATCTTTTTTGTATTTGGATTGTCTATCAACTCACTTGTGAGCTTTTCAAAATATTCTGTTGGTTCAGCTTTTTTCATATCATTAATATATTAGAACCAATAATGCTTTTTAGACTGTGTCATCATTAATAAAATCATCAAGAGAGTTTGTGTTTTTTCTTCCTGCTTTAAGAGCTAAATTTATTACTGATATCAACTTTTCAATTTCTATTGGTTTTGTAATATAACAAAAAGCACCCAGCTCCATTGTTCTCGATGCAACTTCTTCTGAGCCATGAGCGGATAATATTATAACCTCCGTATTTTTTTTTCTCTTCTTTATTTTCTCGAGAACTTCCTGCCCGTCAATCCCAGGCATCTTCAAGTCAAGAATTACAACATCGTAAGAATTTTTTTCTATTAATTCTAATGCTTTTATGCCATCAGGGGCTTTTGATACATCAAAGCCCCTGAGTTCCATTCTTTTGGTGATCGTATCCAAAAAATCAATTTCATCATCTACTATTAATAATCTGATTACTTTCATATTTCCTGATTTAATACCCTAATATTGGAAAAATTATTGGCCAGTACACAGCCATAAATACTACTGACAAAGCACATAATATCAATGCAAATGGAACAGCCACTTTAACAAAATCTATTTGCCTGAAATATCCAGTGCTGTAGGAAATTATAGTTGGTGGGCATCCAATTACAAGAAAAACAAAGGATGTTGTTACCGGAAGGCTCAAAGCTGTATAAATTCTGTTCAAACCTATCTCTACAGACATCGGGTCTAAAATAGGTAAGCACAAAGCAGTGGCTGCTGAATTACTCATAAAACTTGTAATAGTTGAAGCAAAAAGTGCAATACAATAATATATCACTATTGTTGGTTGACCTTTTATCAAAGGGAAAAACTGCTCTGCAAGCCAAGTGCCAGCACCACTTTCAAGCATTGCCACTCCTAAAGATACTCCTGCTCCAAATACCAGCCATGCTTCCCATGAAAATTTTTGTATAGCTGTTTTTATCGTTACGAACTTAAAACTGAAAATTGCTATCAATGCCATCGCAGCCACTACACTAACATGCAGATGAGTGAAATCTGATAATGTCCAGAACACAAAAGCCAGAACAAAAATTATAGCCACTCCTTTCTCATTTCTTGTCATCGGTGGCATTTTATCTGTCTTAATCTCAGCTGGGAATTCTTTTACTTTGGGTGGCATCATTATCCAGCAAACTGCCCATGTTGCAAGAGATGCAAAAATGACCATTGGCATCTGGATAACAATCCAATCAAGAAATCCTATATGAACTCCAATATACTTTTCAATAAAATCAACAGCAATTGGATTTCTTCCTCCTCCCAATATTGTACCAAATCCCCCAGCTGAAGCCGTCAAAGGTATCATAATTGTAAAAAATTTTGAAAAATTGTTTGACTTTTCAGCAGTGATCCCCATCTTGTAGAACACTGGTAAAACTGCAAATAAGAATATTATCGTTATTGTTGCATCATGAAAAATTGAGGATGTGATTGATGATACAAGAGCTACTACTAAACTAAATTTGAGTACATTTGTCCCTGCTATTTTTATTGCATAATGCAATATTCGTTTAGCAATTCCAACTTCATTTAGAATAACTCCAAACATAATAATCATCAAAACAAACATTACTGCCGGATTTGCATAAGGTTCCCAGGCATCTGCCGGTTTTTGTATCCCGAACAATACCAACCCTCCACCTGCAAGGAATGCCGTTACTCCTATTGGCACAGCCTCCGTTACCCATAACAGAACAACAGTTGTTAGTAGTGCTAAAAATTTATGAGCTCTCTCTGGAATTCCCTCAAATGGTATTAAATAGACTAAGATACCTGCTGCTAAAGATATTGCTACCAATATCACAGTCTTTTTCCAGTTTGTGTCTTTTACCTCGCCTTCTTTTTCCGAAATCAATAATTTTGCTTTGGCTCGAGCATCATCAATTATTCGTATAAGTTTATCAATCTCCGCTGGTTTTTGTAGGTATGTAAAAGCATCAAGCTTTGCCATCTCTACTGCAGATTCCGTCGAGCCATGACCCGTTAGTATTATGACCTGTATATTAGGATTTTGTGATTTAATTTTTTTTAATACTTCCTCCCCGGGTATATCTGGCATCTTTAAGTCCAGAATCACTACGTCAATATCTTTTTCCTGCTTGATTAATTTTTCAATATCCTTCCCGGAATCTCTGGATATTACATGATAATTTCTGATTTCTAATCTTTTGGTTATAGATTCCAGAAAATCTTTCTCGTCGTCAATTATTAATAGTTTTGGCATTAACTCCCTTTCTTGTTTTTATTACATGAGTGGATTATATAGTGTTCAATTGAATCATATATATCAGATAATCTGATTATTCCCACTATTTCATCACCTTTGGATACAAGAATTGACAAAGTCTGCCACATTATTAACTTATGTATTGCCTGTGCTATTGTCTCGTTTTCTTCAATTCGCTGTTCTATCGGATTCATTATCTCATAACATTTCGTATTTGATGCAATTGTGCAAAGGTCTATTGGGTCTTCCATCCATAAATTATAACTTTCGATCATAGAATCTATAAAATTGTTGCTAAGGGTTAATCGGGATAGCTTTTCTGTGTCAAAGAATTTTTGGTATTTCGGTTCAAGTGCTTTCAAAAAAGCTATATAACCTATTTTTCCTACTATTTTACCCATATCGTCTCTGACTAAAACAGCCCGATAATTTTGTTGCTTTTCTGGTATATTCTGGTTTGCTTTGCTTAATGCTACTAATGCATCATACATTGTGCTATCCTGATGAACGGTTGGATATTGTGCAACAGGTATCATTAATTCTTTGACAAGTTTTCTATACATTTCTGCCTCTTTTAATTTTGTTAATTAATAGTTTTTATCAATTTCGATAAAATTTGATAACATTAAAAATAATTTAATAGTATTTATTGCGTAATATATTAATGGTTTAATCAGCTAACAATTCACTAATATTATTTGTATTCAGCATGTTGCAAAAAAAAACCCTGCTGATTTAGCAGGGCTTTTTTGCTTTCGTTATTTTTTATTTTTTAATCTCCGGGGATTTCATCAAAGAAGTCAATTGGCATCATTGGCATTATTTTGCCATTTTTTTCTGTCATAAATTTTAAAAATCTTGTGTGTTTATCCTCTTTTTTTACATCGGTTCCAATTAATCTTGACAGCAATGCTGCAAAATCCATAAATCCTGGTTTTGGCAATTCAATTATATCATAATCTTCCTTTTGAATACCTGCCCTTTCTGCAGCTACTCTCACTGAAAAATCTAATCCCCCAAGTGAATCAACAAGTCCGAGCTTAATTGCTTCGAATCCGCTCCAAACACGTCCTTGGGCTACTTTTTCGATCTTATTTGTATCTGCCTTCCTTCCATCTGCAACTTTTCTTATAAATTCTGAATATCCATCCTTAATCAAATTCTCGAATTGTCTTCTTTCATCATCATTTAAGTTTCTGACAGGCATACCTATGCCTATTAGCGGAAGACTGTATGAGAAACCTAAATCAGCATATTTACCTACTTTTACAAAATCTGTGCTAACACCAATACTATCTTTCAATCCCCTGTCATAAAGCCAACCGGCAATAACACCTATTGAACCGGTAATTGTCATTGGTGTTGAAATTATACTTGAACCATACATCGAAAGCCAATACCCTCCCGAACCTGCAACTGCCCCCTGTGATACTATTATTGGTTTTTTATCTTTGTTTTCCCTGATGACCTCGGATATATAATCTGATGCCATTGCATCGCCTCCGGGTGAGTCAACTCGTAAAACTACTGCCTTTATGTTTGGATTCGATATTGCTGATTTAAGTGTATTCACAAGTGAACGGGCTTTGATTCCGCTTTCCATTGCACATTCACCTATGGCATAAACAACAGCAATATATTTCTTCTGAGAACTCCATTTATCATCGAAAGGTTTCTTTATATCGCTTAATTTACTTGCTGATGACAAATTTTTAATCTCGGGATACATCTTTTTAACAATCGAATCTGCATCTGTCCACCTCCCGGTTGCATCAGCAAGATTATTTTGCAAAATGGAATTAGAAAAATAAATCATTCTTTCATCCATTAACCTTCTGAAATCAGCGGCAGGGATTTTTCTGCTTCTTTCTATGTCAGTGCTTGCAATTTGTAGCCAATCATCAACAATTTTCTGCCTTTGTTCCTTGTCTGCCTCAGACATTTTATCCCTTGCAAAATTTTCGTAAGCAGATTTATATTTGAAAAGTCTGATTTCCTCGAAACCAATGCCTGCTTTTGAAAGTAAATCTTTATAAAAGCTTCTTCCAAGAATATATCCTTCCAGTGATATCATTCCCAGCGGATCAATTATTATTTTATCTGCAACCGAAGCAAAATGATAGAGATTTATGTCGGCATTCTCAATGAATATTATAACTTTTTTACCGGTGTTTCTGAATTCTTCCAATTTGTCTCTTATTTCCCATAGAATTGCTCTATTGCTTGCAAGAGTTGTTGCATTGATTACTAAACCTGCAACGCTTTCTTTTTTTCTTGCTAATTCAATTGTTTTTAATATATTTAATAGGGTCAGGGATTTATCAAGAAAAGCAAAACGCTGATATTTTATTGGTCCGCTAAGGTCTAATTTGATAAATTCTTTCTCAGGAACAAAAATATCTTTGATAATTGTTCTGTCTTCCGCTCCAAATCTCAAAGCAAACGAATATTTTGAATAATCATTATCCTGATTTCTTATCCCTGATGTGCCAACTCCAATCTTTCCAAAGCTCAAATCAAGCCCGAGTGCAATTGTTTTATCTTTGAAGTACCTTCCATTGAGCCTCAATCCATCAACTACTTCGAATGAAACCCCGGCGCTCCATTCTGCAGCTTCCAGATTCTGATTGTTGAATAGAGCTAAGTCCCCATAGAAAGTAAGTGGATAATTTTTTATTGGCCTGAAAGCTAATTCATATACTGTCTCATATTCATTTTTGTCCAAAGCAAATGTACCTGATATCCCGATTGATAAATATGGGTTCGATCGGGATAGCAATCCTGCATGTATTGTGTTACTTCGTCCAAAATGACTCTTATCTCCTCCAACGAAACCGTATCCAAGCCCTAATGCTAAATTTCTATCTCCGAATGCAAAGGATGCCCTGTAATCTATCACCGAATTATCCCCTAATCGGGTATATAATAATCCCGTTCCGCCAAAAGGTGAACCAGAGAAAAATCCCAGATTGTAATCATTTATACTCGAATTAAAATTTTGGGAGTAAAGCAGAAGATAATCATCATCATGCAAATATGATGTAATAGCTGGATTTTCGAATCCATAAAGACCAAATTTGAAAGCCGTTGGAGCTGTTTGGGAAATATTTCTCAGTTGATAATAGTGTAAAAAAGAACGTTGTGTTGTTTGTGATAATGCTGATATAAGTGAAACAACAAAAATCAACAAAATGCTCAGGACTTTGTTCATAACTTAATCCTTTATATAAATTTTTAAAATTATTTTCTATAACGGGAAATAAATTCTTCTACTTCTGGTATTCCCCCCTGAAATATTAAGTATCCGTTGCTTGGCTCTCTGTCAGTAATGTCATTAGCGATTGGTGTAAGCATTATATCGTGCACTTTTTCAAGGTCGTTAGTTTGACCTAATGCCCAACAAAGCTTCATATAAGCAACTTCGGGTAGCATATTTGCAGTTGGCACAACTCCGAGCTCCATCATATCCCTTCCGGTATCATATACGTACATCTGGACATAACCCCATAGTGTTTGAACTGTCATATATACTGCAATGTTTTTCTCTTTGGCTTTTTTCAGCGCTGGATATAGTGGTTTATTAACATGCCCCAATCCTGTCCCTGCTATCACTATACCTTTGTACTCATTATCAATAAGCGATTCGATTATATCAGGTTTCATATTGGGATAATAATAAACAATGGAAACTTTCTCTTCGAAGGCTGTGTTTATTATAACATTTTTATCGCTTCTTCTTTTTTTGTAATCTGTCCTTAATGGTGTAATTTTGTTTCTATCTACCATCGCAATAGGAATATCACCGATAGTTCTGAATGTTGAGCGATAGCTTGAATGCATCTTTCTAACCCTTGTTCCTTGGTGAAGCAATCCATACATATCTGATGTGGGACCAAACATACAAACCATTACTTCCGCAATATCGCTATCAGCCGCCGTTTTAACGCTATGCATAAGATTCAAAGCAGCGTCGGACGAAGGCCTGTCGCTTGATCGTTGGGATCCAACCATTACAATTGGCACGGGTGAATTTTGAACCATAAACGATAAAATTGCTGCTGTGTGGTGCATAGTATCAGTGCCATGACCTATTACAATACCCTGAACTCCTTTTGCTATTTCTTCGCCAATTGCCTTGGCAGTGCCGATCCATTGTTCGGGACCCATATTTTCACTAAATACTCCGTAAAGCTTTTCAGTCTCAAGATTACATATATCTGCAAGCTCCGGTACTGAGCCATATAATTCACCTGGTGAAAATGCAGGGATTACTGCCCCGGTGCGATAGTCAAGTCGGCTTGCAATTGTGCCACCAGTCCCAAAAAGCTTTACTCTTGGTTTTTTCGGATCATAAGGAAATTCTTTTTCGGGTATTTTATAATGAGCTTCCTTTCTACCAAAGATTTCAATATTTGTGATTTTTTTAGCTTCTAAGCCTATATTATAACCCGTTCTGAGCTTTAAAACTATATGATATTGATCAGCAGTTTCAGAGCGTGGAAGAATCAATCCTGTGAATTTTCCCTGATCTGTATATATATTTACATCGCTCCAGACCATTGCATTGAAATTCTTTAGAGTGCTCAATGCTTCCCCTTTATAACCTTTGTATGCTTCGTTATCAGTCATTTCAGTTTCCTTTTGTCATTAGATCATTAATATATTTTGATATATATGCTCCATCAACTCTACCCCTTAAATTGTTCATCACAAGTCCGATAAGAATATCTCTCGATTTTTCATTATTATGAAGTTTAATTTTATTTAATTGCAGTTTACTATTCAATAATGCATCCATTATTTCTATATCATTAGCTGGTGCAGGTAAAATGTCAAGTGTGAACTGCCCTTGCAAAATAGTTCTTTCCATTGCTACTATTATTCCATCTTTTTCTATCAATTTATTTTTATATGCCTCAAGTATGCCCTTAAAAACTTGCTCATTTAGAATATCAATGTTCAATCTTTTTTTCTTTAATTTTTTTGGATAGTTTATTAAAACTACTGAGACTAAAACCGGGCTCAATTCCCACTCCTTGACAATAGTTTCGAATAATCCCGCATATTTAGAAATTAAAAGGTCCTTAATAATGTCTTCGGGGACGTTTAATTCTTTATACCACTTTTCTCTATCCCATAACTTGGCTGGCATATTTAATCTTATCTTTTCGATCCTTTGGGAGGAAATTTTCATTGGGGGTAAATCGGTATCTGGATACATTCTGTCTGGTCCGGGTAGTATTCTTTCAAAACCATTTGTTCCATCCCGCAATGCTTGGCGGGTTTCTGAGGGAACCCCTTCGGTGGCTTCTCTTGCTCTGATAATTATTTCACTTGCTCCTGTTTTGGCATCTGCTTCATTACCCCATACAAGAACAAGTGAATCGTCTTCGCTTGCTCCAACTGTCTTCCTGATTTTTTGCCATTCTGAGGATGTTATTGTATCACCAAGACTGTCTGAATGAATTATATTTGGAATATTTGACAGGCAAGCTATAACCCTTACCCTATCGGAAATTTCTTTTGAAAAGTATGTATCAGTTTGAGTTTGCCATCTTAATAGTCCTTTGTAGCCTCTTAAAACAACGCAATTGACAATATTCTTTTCATTTATGGCATTAGCAATTGGTAAATAACTGGTTTTTTGTAATAGTTTGGTAATCTCTTCATATTTGGCTTCGAATGATTCTTTGGTTATTCCTCTGCGATGTAGTTCTTCCCTGAGACGGAGCAGGTTCCATTGTCTCATTGCTTCATTATAAGTTAGCAAAGGAATGTTTTTAATTCTGGGTACACCCTTGATTTCAATTCTTGTTCCTCCGGTAACACTTACATTCACATCTTCCCTTGCAGCTCCTATACCGGTTCTGACTTTGCCAGTGCTTCTTGCTATTTTTCTGATTATGTTATTGACCTCAGCTACTTCAAATGGTGTGAACATTTCAGGGAATGTAACCGTTTCCGTAAGTGGCATTCCAAGTCTATCAGTAATATAGATTCTTGTATGACCATAATCATAACTTTCTCTGCAGGAATCTTCCTCGATTGACATTTGAATTAAATTTATTTCTCTGTTTTTGTATGGAATATATCCTCCGACACTTACTATTGCTGTTCTCTGAAATCCTGTCGGAATACTCCCATCCAAATATTGTTTTCTTGCTATGTGCAACTCATCAACAATATTACAGTTCATTAATAAACCCAATTCGATGGCAATATCCAATGCTTCCTCATTCATCGGAAATGGGGGGGTGTCATCCATTTCATAAGTACATACTGTTGTTCTATTTATTCTGTAAATTATATCCTTTTTAGTTTTGAATTCCATTAGTGCTGTTCCATCATATTCTCCAAGCTCAGATAAAGTTGGTCTCATGTGTCTAAGAATTTCTGCATGGTATTCATCGCTATATAATCCTGCCGGACATCTACAAAATAGTTTCTTTTTTGTGAGTAATTGTTGATGAACCTCGAGTCCTGACTTGAATCCTACTCTGGCATAGTCATCTTCAGTCATTTCTTCAAAGGACTTAAATATAAAATCATACATATAATTTCTCCGATCTTCCTTCAATTCATTTATATTATACTATATTCCCTTTAATCTTTACTTAATTTAGGCTTTATAGTATTTATAAAAGTTTAAACCTCAAAAATAATAAATCTTAATTGAATATTAATTATGATATATTCAATTTAACAAAACTTATTACCAACTAAATATAGTTTTATCTTTGTTAAAAAAACTTTTTTTTATTTTAACAAAAAAAATATATATTACTTTTTTAATATTATTAAACGGTGTTTTGTTAATCATTATTAGGAAATATTTTTGTTATATTTTTTCGGAGATAATGAATTATTCTATTTAAGAATAAAATATTAATAAAAAGTAATTCAATTTAATTTTACTTTAATTCTCAGAAACCGATAATCAATTAGGATTAACAACATAAGGAAATGCTGATGTTAAAAAACTACAAATTTGAGATTATCATCTTTTTTATTTATATATTTTTTCAGATAAATGTATCTGCCCAAAAAGAGGAATATAACTGGTATTTCGGTGTTAATGCAGGTTTAGACTTTTCAACAACTCCACCTACTGCTACCACAAATAGTATGATGTCTCAATGGGAAGGTTGTGCCGTTGCTTCCGATAGGGATGGTAATTTAATGTTTTATACAAACGGAATTACTGTTTATAATAAAAATCATCAAGTTATGCTTAACGGGAGCGGATTATTAGGTCATAATTCAACGACTCATTCTGCTGTTATTGTCAGCCATCCCGGTAATAAAAACAGATTCTATATCTTTACTGCCTCTGCTCAAGGAAATAGCAATGGTTTGAGATATAGCATTGTTGATATGACCGGCGATGGGGGACTGGGAGAAATTATTTCCAAAAATAACTTACTTTATACACCTACCTCGGAAAAAATTTTATGTGTTAAACACGCCAACGGGAAGGACTTCTGGGTTTTAACTCACGAGTTGAATAGCAATCGTTTCAGAATTTATTCAATTGATAGGGATGGCTTAAATACTACACCAACTATTCAGTCTATTGGCAGGGTTCATACAAATACTTCATCAATTACAAATGCAATTAGCTACATCAGAGCCAACAGCACAGGACAGAAAATTGCTCTTGCTGTATATTCCCTTAGTTTTGTAGAATTATTTGATTTTGATAATTCCTCTGGAATACTTTCAAACCCATTAACGTTATCAACTTCCGAATTCAACTGGGTTTATGGGCTTGAGTTTTCTCCCGATGATTCAAAATTATATGTATCTAAATTATATGCACCCTCCAAAATATATCAAATTGACCTTACTTTGAATGACCCCGCTCAAATGTTAGCAAATATGTATATGGTTGATTCCTCTTCAATTCAATACGAATGGGGAGCCCTGAAAAAAGCCCCTGATGGTAAAATCTATGTTGCTCGGGATAACAAGACTTCTCTTTCAATCATTAATAACCCTAATCAGGCTGGTTCTGCCTGTAATTTTGTCAAAACCGGAATTTCACTAAATAGCAAAAGGTCCGGGCTCGGTTTACCGACTTTTTTGATTTGGTCTGATGGTTACCCCCTTGAATTTAGTATTTCTTCTAATTCGCAAATTTGCGAAGGAGACACCCTTAAATTATTTTCAACAACTGTTTCCGGTGGAAATTATTCCTGGTCTGGTCCTAATGGTTTCTCTTCTAACTCCCAGAATCCGTTTATTCCAGATGCTAAAGTTTTACATTCTGGTGACTATACCCTTAATGTTTCTGATTATCTTGGTAATTATGGTTCAAAAACCATTAGAGTAGTTGTTAATCCAAAACCTGTCATTAATTTAATCAGAAACCACGAAATCTGTTCAGGTGATGCTATAAAAATTGGTACTAATGCCTCGGGTGGTGGTTCTAATTTCCGCTATTTCTGGCAACCACAAACCGATATTGATTTTAATAACATTGCTGAACCCACTGTTAAACCAACTAAAACAACTAAATACTATCTTGTTTTGGAAAATGAATTCGGCTGTCAAACTCTTGATTCCGTTCAGGTGATCGTTAAACCCAGACCCGAAATAGAATTAGGAAAGGATATTGTTATTTGCTCCGGTGATTCCATCGAAATTGGTGCCATTGCAAAAAATGGTCTTGAACCTTACTATTATAAATGGTATCCTGAAGATGGACTTTCTTCTGCTTACATTCCAAAACCTTTAGCATCTCCCGAACAAACTACAATGTTTGTTCTAACTGTGATTGATAAAAATGGATGTCAGACTAATGATTCTATCCTGGTTGTTGTTAACGAAACACCAGTAGTAAATGCCGGGAAAGATCTCAATATTTGTTATGGAGAATCTATTAAAATTCCGACTTATACATTAGGAGGAACTCAGCCTTATACTTATAAATGGTCTAATTCTTCTACTCTTGACAAAGACAATGTTGAACAACCAATTGCATCTCCAAATCAAACAACAACTTATTATCTTAAAATCGTTGACGCAAATGGTTGCATAAACTACGATACTATTACAGTTTTTGTAAATTCTCAGATAGTTGTTTCTGCCGGGAGGGATACCTCTGTTTGTCTTAATTCTTCATTAGACCTAAACGGCATTGTTTCTGGTGGTTCTAAACCCTACCAATTCATTGAATGGTTCCCGAAAGAATTCCTGATAAACCCTTATTCTTTAAATCCTACTTTTAAATCCGATAAAATTGGCATCCATAAATATATTCTTAAAGTTACTGATTCAGCAGGTTGCTCAAATCAAAGTGAAATTATTATTACAGTCAAACCCCCTGCAAAATTGAGCATTAATACAAACTCTTTAAATTTCGGTCTTCTTGATGCCTGTCAGTCCCAGAAAATGGATTCTATTCTTATTACTAATGATGATTCTGAAGAAATTCAAATCGAAAAAATTGAAATTGATGGTGATTTCAGCATTTCATTACCTAAGGATTCTATTAAACTTAAACCAAAAGAAAAATACTACCTTAAAATTGTTTTCAGTCCTCAGAAAGTTGGTCAACATCAAGGTAAATTAACTATCATCACCGGCACTTGTTCTAATACTTTTACTATTGACCTGATTGGTAGTAAATCCGAATTGCTTCTTGCTCTTGACAAGAAAAATTTAGATTTCGGCAGGCATTTGTCCTGCGAGGACATCCAGATATCAAAATCATTATCACTTACCAATAATGGTCCTACTCCTTTAACTATTGATACAAGATTAATTGTAGTTAAAGCTCCATTTTTCATTAAATCTCAAAATAAAATTCTTACTTTAGCCAGCAAACAAAGTGTTTCTATTGATTTTGAATTCAAACCTGATTTATCCGGGACCTATTCGGAAACTATCTCAATACCATTCAATAGTATGGATTGCTCCGATAGTATTAAAATCGAACTATTTGGCTCCTCTTTCAACATTAATCCCGAAATCAATCTGTCATCTCTTTCATTCCCCGATTTAATTGCTTGTGAAAATAAATATGATAGCTCCATTGTTATAAGAAATAATTCCGAAGTAGATATTGAATTAATCAGTATCAGCAATTCTGTTAATTTCAAATTCAATCTTGCTCTACCTCTGACAATCAAAGCAGGAGAAAAATTTATTCTTCCTGTTAGTTTTCTCCCTCAAAATAACGGACAGTTTCAGGAAACAACCGAACTGATTTTTGAACCTTGTCATATTTCTCTTGCTATAAGTATGGAAGGGAAGAAATCAGGTGTTTCTATTTCAGCAACAAATATTCTTGATTTTGGAAATATAATCACCTGCAATACTCAAAAAGTGTTTAGGAAATTGAGCATTAAAAATACCAGTGACTCAAAAATTACTATATTTTTGGATAGCTTCAATTTGAACAAACCTTTCAGTCTAAATATTCCTGACAAATTCAGTTTAGAATCAGGGCAGGAAAAAGAAATTGAAATAATGTTCGACTTATATGATATTGATCAAACAGGTATTATTTCTGATTTACTTTATTTACATTTTTCTCCTTGTGATATTATTAAAAAAATTGTTCTTAATGCAAATCTACTTACTCCAAAATTAGAATCTGACGGATTCAGGGACTTAGGCTTTATCAAAGATCCTTCTTTTGATTATGTTGAGTTTTATAATAAAAGCAATGTTCCAATCAATATTAATAAGATAGAATTGGACAACCCCGACTTCATACTCGAATACCTTCATTATCCTGTTCGCTTAGATAAATATGAGACATTAAAACTAAAAATCCAGCTCCCTAAAAGCAAAGGTGTTCATAATGTGAAAATTACTGCTTTTTCAAGCGATCCATGTGATTTGTTTGCCGTCAGCGAAAGAACTTTGGAAGTTACTTCAATTAATGCAAGAACTTATGTTTCCCTTCCTGATGTCTGGGCAAAATCCGGTGAAATTATTGATATTCCTCTAACTCTTGACTCTGTCAGGAATTCAAATGATGTAATATTAAGAAATTTTGAAGCAATTATTTCATTCAGCAAATATTTGTTAGAGCCGCTTAACCATAGCTATCAGATTATCGGGGATTCTTGCTTCGTGAAAATTAGTGGAAAAAGAGATAATTTTAATGATAAGATTCTGGAAAATTTGAAATTCCTTGTCTTGCTTGGCGATACTGATGTAACAAAACTGACTATTAGTGAATTTTTCTGGGATCAGGAGGGTATCGAAGTAGTCAAACATAATGGCTCTGTTCGAATCATTAATGACTGTTATAAATCTACACGATTTGTGAAGAACGGCAATCCGGTTGAGTTAGTAATTTTGAGTTCTAACCCCGCAACTGATTTTATTGAAACTGAATTGAATATAATTCTTGATGGTTTTTACTTACTCCAATTAAGTGATATTAATGGAAAAAACATTAAAATTCTTCTCAATAATTTCCTTCGTCAAGGGATTTATCATAATAAAATTCCTGTGAATGATTTACCGAATGGTCTTTATAACTTGATTTTAACTTCAGATAGCGGAATCAGTTATAAAAAAATATTAGTTCTAAAATAAATACTCTTTTAATGACTGTTTTGAAATCTTGTATTTTCTATCAATTGAATATGGCGAAGATTATTCTTCTGAGCATATTGTTTTTCATCTTATTTGTTAATTTATATTCCGAAGATAAATATGGCTTAACAATTGGAGCATCATATAACAGGCATTTAGTGAATTTCTCTCATTTACCTGAAATTCCGTCCTGTTGTCCTCAATATTCTTCCGGTGATGGTTTCGGTTTTTTTAGCTCAATTTTTTATTCAATCGGTATTTCTGAATTACTCAATATCCAATCTGATATTGGATTTCAAACCTCTAAGACAAATTTGTTTTATGAGGAAATTAAACCTGTTAGGGTCGGTAACGAGGTTAAAGATGGGAGTTTCAGGCATTCGATAGATCTGGTGCTGAATTCTGCCTATTTTACTTCAACTTCATTTCTAAATCTTTCAGACAAATTTCGCTTTGGAACAGGATTATGGTTTGCTTACACCTTCAATAATAAAGCAGTTCAAACTGAGCAAATTTTAAAGCCAGATGGTATTATCTATGAAAATGGAAAAAGAATCAGGGACGAATATAGCGGTAATATTCCTGATTTTATTCCCCTTAGATTTGCTTTCACTTTAAATCTTGATTATGAACTTCCTTTTTCCCTTTTTAATACATTTCGCCTTATACCTCGACTATCTTATTATTATGATATCATACCATTAATTAAAAATTATAATTGGAGTACTCATTATTTAAACTTTTCACTTAGTTTTTATTATAAACCCTATAAAACTGAACCTCAATTACTAAAAGAAACCATTTTCGAACTGGATACCTTGATTCTGAGAAATAAAAATCTTAAAGATTCATTATTTGTTTCGGGCAAAACAATTACAAATACACTAACATTCGAAGATAAAGATTTTATAACCATAAGAGAAATCCACAAAAGGACTGACACACTCTTTGTCCCGGAAAAAAATGAGCTTATAGCTAAAATTCAAACTTTTGCTGTTTATCCTGATTCATCCAGAAAAAAAATCTTTTCTATCAATATTATTGATAATTACGCAAGAAGCGTGGTTCCTCTCTTACCTTATATCTTTTTTGAAAGAAATTCAGTTGAAATAAGTGAAAAATATAAATACTATGAAAATCATTCTGGAAAACTGGATTATCCTGACCCTGTATTTTTAAACAGATATATCTTCAAAATCTTAGCTGACAGAATAAAAGAAAATCCGGAAATTAAAATAAAAATTTTTGGATATGCCGATAAAACTACTGAAAAGGCTGATTGCAATATTGCAAAAGAAAGAGCTATCGCCGTAAAAGATTATTTTGTTCGTAATTTCGGTCTCGATAGTTCAATTTTTTATATTATTACTTCCAAAAAAAATTGTGAGCCCAAAAACCCAACTCTCTCCCAGAACGAAGATGGTTTTATCGAGAATAGAAGAGTTGAAATCGAACCCGAGAATCCTGAACTTCTAAAACCTATTTCGATTATTTCGAAATTAAATTCCCCGCAAATTGACCCTCCAGCTTTAGAATTCGATCCTTCAGGGACCTCCACTGAAAATATCAAATCCTGGAAACTTGAAGTGTTCCATAAAGATAACATTTTACTATCTTTTTCAGGGAATGGCATTCCTAAGAAAATAACCCAAAGTGTTGATTCTTCTCTTGCTGATAAGATGATAAAAAATGAAACTTTGAATGTCAGACTCACTGTTTGGAACAATCAAGGTGATTCCGCTGTCAGCTTTGATACACAAAAAGTTAACAAAGATACTTCGGACAAAATTCTCGAAAGATATTCAGTTGCTCTATTCAAGGTTTCAAAAGATATTTTGAGGGATGTTGATAAAATTGGAATTAAGGAATTTGCTAATAAAATCAACAATGGTGATACTATTTCCATTACTGGTTTTACTGATTATCTGGGGTTTCCTGCAGAAAACATCAAGCTATCTCAAAACAGAGCTGATGCCGTTTATCAATTCCTAAATAAAATTCTGACCGAAAAGAATCTTAAAGTAATCATTGATAAATGTCAGGGGGTTGCCGATAAGCTTTTGCCATCAAATATTCATTCTTATTCTACCCCCGTAGAAAGATACCTGAGCAGAACTGTTCAAATTGAGATAAAAAAAGCTAAGTAATCAAACATCATTGCTTGAAAATTTAATAATTTCTTCGTTGATTAATTCTAAACTTTAATTTTTTATTGTACGGGTGCCCATGAGCATAAATATAATTCAGCTGGATTCACCATTAATTCATGACATGGCAGCACTCTTACAGTAAATCCCTGTTGACCTGTATCCGGGCATTCATAATAACCTTCGTAATAATGGATTTTATCTTCGGATTTCACTAATTCTAAATTTCTATAATTAGTATTCTCGAGTTCTCCATGTGGGTTAATTCTGCCATAATAAACCTGAACAATTACATCTGAGGGTTTTAATTTTCCAAGATTTACCACTGCTGATAATCTGACAGGTTTACCAACGTAAAAATCTCCATCCTCAATTATCTTTACTTCATTAATTTGAACTGAGTTCCATTCAGCTCTGATATTGTCTTTCCATTTTTTTAACTCAACAGCTTTTGAGCCATTATCAACAGTAAGTTTTCTATAATTTTTTAATGATGGGATATAGAAATTATTAGTATAATCTTTAACCATCCTTGTTGTCGAAAATCTTCCAGCAATAGTTTTAATACTGTTTTTCATCAAGTTTAGCCAGTTCTCGGGTATCCTGCTCACTGGGTGCCTATCATAAAACATTGGTATAATTGATTGCTCCAGTGTGTTATATAAAGACCCCGATTCAATGATATCCTGCTCTTCCTGATTAGTATATTCTTCTCCGTGTCCGATTGAAAATCCATTGCTACCATCAAAAGCCTCGTCCCACCATCCATCAAGAATACTTAAATTTAATGTTCCGTTGATTGCGGCTTTCATTCCGCTTGTTCCACTTGCTTCCATTGGTCTGATTGGAGTATTCAACCAAACATCACATCCTTTAATTAGTAATCTTGCAATAACCATATCATAATCTTCAAGAAATACTATATGTTTTTCGAGTCCGTAAGCTTTCACCTGCTGAATAATATTTTGAATTACCTCTTTTCCAGCTGTATCGTGGGGATGAGCTTTTCCAGCTATCAACATCTGGACTGGTCTTGCCGGGTCAGTGAATATTCTCTTTAATCTTTCCATATCCCTGAAAATCAACAAAGCTCTTTTATACGTTGCAAACCTCCTTGCAAAACCTATTGTAAGCGTATCCGGATTAAGGTACTCATTAATTATATTTATTTGATCGGGTGTCAAAAATGCCTTTTGTTTTTTTTGTAAATATCTTCTGGCAAATAGCACCAACCGGACTCTTCGTCTTTGTTTTTCTCTCCATATTTCCTCCGATGGTATAACATCAATTCTGTCCCAGACCTCCTGACTGTCTGTATCTGTTCTCCATCTTGGAGTCAGGTATCTGTCAAAAAGTTCTGAAAATTCTCGAGCTATCCATGTTAGCGTATGAACCCCATTTGTGATATGTCCAATTGGTACTTCATCTACCGGGAAGCAACTCCAGATATTATGCCACATTTTTCGGGCTACCACTCCGTGTAACTTACTCACAGCATTATAATAACTCGATAACCTGAGTCCAAGAACAGTCATCGAAAAATCTTCCTGTGGATTATACTGTCCCACCTGTCCTAAAGCTAAAAAGTTCTCTTTTGAAATTTTCAACGATTTGATATAATTATTAAAATAAGCTTCCATTCGGTCTAATCTGAAAACTTCGTTGCCTGCTGGAACTGGTGTGTGGGTAGTGAATATTGATGATGCTTTGGTTATTTGTTTGGCTGCTCTGAAATCAATATTGAATTTTTCCATAAATTGCTTTGTTCTTTCTATCAAAGCAAATGCTGCATGTCCCTCGTTGATATGAACTACATCCGGAGTGTAACCTAATGCTTTCAAAGCTCTCATCCCACCGATACCCAAAACAATTTCCTGCTGAATTCGGGTTTCCCGCGTTCCACCATAAAGTTGGTCTGTTATATCTCGATATTCAATAATACCATTCTGTTCAATATTTGTATCGAGTAAATATAGTGGTACTTTTCCTATTTGCAATTTCCATATTTGAAAAAATGCCTTGCCTAATGGAAGGTCAACGTCTAATATCATTGGCTGTCCGGATTCATCCTTCATCAAAATTAATGGCATTGAGAAAAAATCATTATATAGGTATAACTCATTCTGCCATCCGTTTTGAGTCAGGTGTTGCCTGAAATATCCCTGCTGGTATAATAACCCAACCCCGATAAGTGGCAGTCCCAGATCGCTTGCTGATTTAAGGTGATCACCTGATAGCACGCCAAGTCCACCTGAATAATTCGGAAAGCTTTCGTTGATTCCATACTCAGTCGAAAAATATGCGATGCATCCATGATTGTCATCGCCCAATGTCTCATACCAAGTTTTTTGTTCTAAATATTTTTGATATTTTTCATACACATAGTCAAGAAAACTTGTGAAATCTGTTTGTTCTGCAAGTTCCTGTAGCTTATGCTGTGGTGTGCGATTTATAAGTGATACCGGATTATGACTTACTTCGTCCCACATATCCTTGTTTATTCTCATAAATAGCTCTTTGGCATCAGAATTCCAGCACCACCAATAGTTATATGCCAGTTCTTTCAGCTTTGATATCCTTTCGGGTAAATTTGCTGATACTATAAAACTATGAACAGGTTTCATTCAATTTAACTCCATTTATTTTTAAATCCTTTTTGATATAAAATCGTCAAAATAATAAAAAACTTTCAATTTTTATAAATAATTATGTGATACTATGGAAACAATATTATTAAATGAACTGAATTATCATGATAATTTAGGAATTTGCTCAGATTTCCTGATAGAAGGGGAAGTTATTGCTTTTCCCACTGAAACAGTTTATGGTTTAGGTTGTGATTTTTTTAATGCAACAGCTGTTGAAAAGTTATTTTACTTAAAAGGTAGGGATTTTAACAAACCTCTTTCTGCCCACATATCAGATTTAAAATTTGTTGAAGATCTATCTGATTCAATACCTGATGAGTTCTTTATTCTTGCTGATTATTTTTTGCCGGGTCCATTAACTATTGTTTTAAAGAAAAGTAAAATTGTCCCAGATATTGTTACCGCTGGTTTTAATACCATTGGTATTCGATATCCCGATAATCAAATTGCTCTTGAAATAATAAATCACTTTGGAAAACCTCTGGCTGCTACATCTGCTAATATTTCAGGGCAGTCTCCTGCTATCGAAACAAAAGATATAATAAAAAACTTTCTAAACAAAATTCCATTGATTGTTGATGGTGGTTTAACTATCAAACAAATTGCATCTACTGTTATTGATCTATCATCTGACAGATTTAATATTCTAAGAGAGGGTGCAATTCCAAAATCCGAAATCGAAAAAGTTCTAAAAGTGAATTTGTGATAATTTTGATTTTATTCTTATTAGTTTTTTTCGATAATCGATTTTTAGATTATATATTGATTTGAAGTTAGTTTAATTTAAATTTATTTTTCTTAATTTTGTAATCAGTAGTATGTAATTTTTATTTACAAGATGGTTGAGACTAAAGTTACTGTAATAAACAGAGCTGGAATACATACAAGACCGGCAGCTTCAATAGTGAAGTTATCTTCAAAATTTTTGTCAGATATATATCTGATTCGTGATGGTTTTGCAATTAATGCTAAAAGTATTATTGGCGTTATGACTCTTGCTGCTGAGCAAGGCGCACAGCTTACTGTCAGAGCTAATGGCGAAGACGAAGAACTTGCATCAAAGCAAATTAAGGATTTATTTGACTCAGGTTTTGGAGAACCCTGATTTATTTATCCTAAGAATAATGAATGAAAAAAACTAAACAAAAAGACTTAATCCTTATTATTGATGATAGTCCAAATAATCTCGAAATTGCTGGCAACATTCTCGAATCCGCTGGTTACGATGTTATACCTGTTTCTAATGGCTATAATGCTTTGCAAATCCTTTCAAAAATTCAGCCCGAACTTATTCTGCTGGATATTATGATGCCGGATATGGATGGCAATGAAATTTGTAAAAAAATCAAGCAAATGGAAAACATCAGAGATATTCCGGTCATTTTCCTGACTGCTTTATCCGAAACCGAAGATATTACTAAAGCTTTCCATTCCGGTGGTGTTGACTATATTACAAAGCCATTTATTAAAGAAGAATTCCTAGTTCGGGTCAAAAACCACATCGAACTCTATCATTCAAAGAAAAAAGTTGTCGAATACATGAAAAGAATTAATCAGGAACTGAAAAGAGCCTCCGAATACATAGCTTCATTATTGCCTCAACCTTTAAGGCATCAAAACGTTTCTGCTGATTTCTTTTTTAAACCTTCTATTGATCTCGGTGGTGATGTGTTAGGATATCATTTTATTGATGATGATCATTTAGCTATGTATCTGATTGATGTATCCGGTCATGGTGTTGGGGCTGCTCTTCACTCTGTCTCCGTAATCAATTCCATCAGATTTCAGAATCTTCCAAATACTGACTTCAAAAGTCCTAAAGCTGTCCTTACTGCTTTAAACAAGATCTACCAGATGAGTGGTCATAATAACCATTTTTTTACTCTCTGGTATGGTTGCCTTAACATTAAAACTTATGAACTTGTCTTTTCTTCTGCTGGTCATCCACCAGCTATTTTAATCACAAAAAATAATGTTTCAAACTTTTTATCTGTTGATAATTTTATCATTGGGGGGACATTAAATTATGATTATTTAGACAAATCAGTAAAATTAAATTCTGGTGACTCTCTTTATATTTTTTCTGATGGTGCTTTTGAACTAAAAAAAAATGATTCTGAATATAGTGACATAGAGGATTTGAGGCATTTTCTCCTAAATTATCGTGATGACAATTCATCCGAACTTGCCTTGCTGTATAATTATCACTTATCTAATTTCGAAGATAAAATCTTGCCCGATGATTTGTCTATAATGAAAATAAGTTTAAAATCTTAATTATTCTTTAATTGTGCTATGTTTTCTTATTTCTTCAATTAAACTCTCATTATCCCAACCTTCATCTTTGATATCCCCAAACATTTCATCATTTCTCATTGATTCTTCTATTTCCTCTATCCTCTGTTTTGCATAACTTATATATACTTTCTGATCTTTTCTAACCTTACCAAGGTCTTTCAAATGATGCTCATCAAGTTTGAAGAACAGCTTTGCCATTCGATGTAAACTGTGTGACCGGTATCCAAGAAATTTTAGGGCATCTATTCCTAATCTTATTGAAGTATCAAGTGTTTCCCGATATATATTATCAACTCCTTCATCCATCAAATCATAGGCAATATAACGATTCCTTGCTCTGCTTAAAATTTTTAAATGGGGAAAATGCTTTTTTATAGTATGTATTATTTCCAGATTTTTTTCTGGATCATCTATTGCCAGAATGATTAGCTTTGCTTCTTCAGCTCCCGCTGATTTCAAAAGGTCATATCGTGATGCATCACCGTAAAATACTTTCAAACCCATTTTCCTGAGAGTATCAACTCTGTCAGAGTCAATATCAAGTATTGTTGCATGAACTCCATTAGCTCTAAGAAATCTTCCTATAGTGCTCCCAAAATGTCCGAATCCTGCTATAATTATTGGGCTACTCTCCTCTATTGTGTCGTGTTCCTTTGTCTCCTCAATTTCTTTTGTTCCGATTCTTGGTAAAATCATTTTTTCAATTATCAACATAACCAATGGGGTTAAAGCCATTGTTATTGCCACTACTGCCATCAACAGACTGACTATTTCTGAGGATAAAACACCTTCCTGAAGCGAAAAAGAAAGCAAAACAAATGCAAATTCTCCAACCTGAGACAGTCCAAATGCAAATATAAAATTCTGATCAGTTCTTAATTTGAATATTCCCCCAAGAATTAGCAATATCAAAGTTTTGATTACCATCAATGCCGCTACTATTCCAAAAATTAGTAATGGCTCTTTCGCTATCATTCCAAAATCTATTGAAGCACCAACGGCTATAAAAAACAATCCTAACAATAATCCTTTGAATGGCTCTATATCGCTTTCAAGTTCGTGCTTGTATTCACTGTTTGCTAATATTACTCCTGCTAAAAATGTTCCAAGAGCCGGACTCAATCCAACTCCTACCATCAGTACAGTTATACTTACTACTATCAATAATGCAGTAGCAGTGAATAGCTCTCTAAGTCTTGTTTTGGCAACATATCTTAGTACTGGTCTAACTATATACATTCCTGCAAGAATTACTAAAGCTACTGCTCCGATAACTATCAACGGCTGTGCCCAACTTGGAAATGATGATATAAAGGTGTCGTGATGTTCAGCTCCGCCTATTCCTGTTTTGGTTGCTAATAATGGTAATAATGCCAGAATGGGTATTACTGCTATATCCTGAAATAGTAATACAGCAAAGGAACTTTGCCCCGCAGAGGTTTTCATCAACCCTTTTTCGTTCAATGTTTGCAATACTATTGCTGTTGAGGACATCGCTACTATGAAACCTATTGATAATCCCTCTCTCCACGGCAAGCCTATTATGATTGAGATTAGAAATACAACTATTGCTGTTATTATTACCTGCATTCCACCCAATCCCAATATTGGACCTCGTAGTCGCCATAGCAAAGCCGGTTCCAGCTCTAATCCAACAAGAAACAACATCATCACTACCCCAAATTCGGCAAAGTGCATTATATCTTGCCCTTCCTGTCCGATAAATCCCAAAAGAAATGGACCTATCAATACTCCTGCAATCAAATAACCAAGAACAGATCCCAATCCTATTTTTTTGGCTATTGGAACCATTATGACTGCGGCAAGTAAATATATTGTTGCCTGAAAGAAAAAATTACCTTCCATACTATTCTATCTTTTTTTTAAAATATCATTTAAATAAGTTAACTTGAGAATTTCTTCCTCTCCCATTTTATCATCTGCTAATATTTCAAGTACTTGTTTATAATCCTCCCTGTATTGATTTATTTCTTCGTGGGTTAATAAATGTGTCTTGTGAACCACAAACGGCGGATAATATGTCATATTGCATAACCTTGCTGTTTGATTGAATGGGTAGAGAAACTCTCCTATTGTTCTTTTGTGCATACCATCTTTTTGATAAGCTTCATGTCTTCCTCCTGTGGTAATAACATTGAATGCTTTTTTTCCTACAAGTGCCTTACCATTCCTCCCATAAGCCCAATTATGTTCAAGAACCAGATCTATCCATTGTTTGGTTATTGCAGGACAGCTATACCAATAAAAAGGATGATGCCAGACAATTATATCATGATGCGAGACTAATTCCTGTTCATATTTTATGTTTATATCATAATCGGGATAGACTTCATAAAGGTCGTGAAAAGTAACACCCGGAAATTTATTTATTCCCCTAATTAAGCCTGAATTAATTCTTGATCTTTCTAATCTTGGATGTGCAAATAATATTAATATCTTTGACATTTTATATTCTTCATTAATTATATAATTACAAGGATTATCAAATTGCAAATATAATATTTTTAATTTAAATAAATAATTATTTTAGTTTATATAAATTTTTAAAAAGAACTTATATTTTTTTTAAGTAAACATTTTGAGTAGTGTCTTTTTAAGATAAAAAAGTGGCTGTCCTTTTGAGACAGCCCAGTAAGATAATTAAACTATAGAAATATTATTTTCTATTTTTTTAAAAAAGGGCTAAGCAAATCTATCGGTATCGGAAAAATAGTTGTTGAGTTTTTCTCTGTTGCTATTTCTCCAAGAGTTTGCAGATATCTCAATTGTAGAGCGATCGGTGTGTCCTGAATTGTCAGAGCAGCTTCTTTCAGTTTTTGTGCTGCCTGAAATTCTCCTTCTGCATGAATAACCTTTGAACGTCTTTCTCTTTCGGCTTCAGCTTGTTTTGCCATAGCTCGCTGCATTTCTATTGGTAGGTCAACCTGCTTGACTTCAACAGAGGATACCTTAATTCCCCAGGGTTCAGTATGGTCGTCAATAATTTCTTGTAATCTCCTGTTAATAGCTTCCCTTTCTGATAGCAATTCGTCAAGATCCGATTGTCCTAAAATACTTCTTAGTGTAGTCTGGGAAATCTGACTTGTGGCAAAAAGATAATTTTCTACTTCGACTATTGCTTTTTGTGGTTCAACAACCCTGAAATATAAAACTGCACTGACTTTGATTGAAACATTGTCTTTTGTAATAACATCTTGCGGAGGAACATCCATTGCTATCGTTCTTAGACTCACTCTAACCATTCTATCAATAAATGGTATAAGAATTATCAAGCCCGGTCCCTTAAAGCCAATAAGTCGCCCAAGTCGGAATACAACGGCACGCTCATATTCATTCATAATCTTTATTGCTGATGCTAATATGAGAAAAACAAAAGCAATCACCACAATGAGTTCCATTGGTATCATTATACCTCCTTTATTTTGGTTTTACAAATAAGGTTAAAGAATCAACCTTTTCAATTTTTATTTCTTCTCCTTCTTTAATTTCGACATCTGAGACTGCTCGCCAGATTTCTCCTCTGACTTTCACTTTGCCAGCCTTTCCGGGCTTTATCTCTGATATTACTACTCCTTTTTCTTCAAGCATTGCTGAGTTTCCTATTGAAACCTTTTTGTATTGAGCTTTTATTCCCAAACTGATTATTACCAGAAAGAAAATTGTTGTTAATACTACAACCGTTATTATCAAACTTATTGAGACACTAACATATTCTGTCGGGTCATCAAATAGCATGATTGATCCAAGAAACAGAGAAATTACTCCTCCTATTGAAAGCAGCCCATGACTTACCACTTTTATTTCAAGCAGAAACATAACCACTGCTAACAAAATTAATGCTATTCCTGCCCAATTTACTGGCAACATCTGAAAAGAATATGCGGCTAATATTAATGATATTCCCCCAAGAACTCCCGGAAAAATTGCTCCGGGATTATAAATCTCGAAAAATATCCCGTAAATTCCTGCCATCAGTAGTAGATAGGCTACATTTGGATTGCTTATAATCTTCAGCAATTCGTCTTTCCAATTTGATTCGAGTTCAATAATTTCTACGTCTGTCGTATTGATTGTTTTCTCTCCGGTTGAAGTTACTGTTTTGTAATTATTAATCCCTTTTAATAAGGAATCAAGATTTGGTGCAATTAAATCTATTACATTGCTATCCAGAGCCTCCTGCTCCGTTGATGAAATACTTTCTCTGACAGATTTTTCAGCCCATGATACATTTCGATTTCTTTGATTTGCTATAGTTCTGACAAATGCTGCTGCATCATTGGTTACTTTATCAAACATTACACTACTGTCTGCCTCTCCTTGCATTCCGACTGGATGTGCAGCCCCGATATTTGTTCCCGGTGCCATCACGGCTATATTTGCAGAAAGTGTTATAAATACTCCTGCCGAGCCAGCCCTTGCTCCTTTTGGGGAAACATATACTACCACCGGAACCGAAGACTCAAGTATATTCTGAACAATTTCCCGTGTTGACTCAAGCAAACCGCCCGGTGTGTTAAGCATAATTATGACAGCCTCAGCATTCATTTTTCTCGCTACTTCCAACCCCCTTGCTATAAATGATGATGTTGCAGGTGTTATAGCTCCATCTACCTTGATTTTCAATATCTTTTCAGTAGAATAGAGGCTTTGAATTGCTAAAAGAATAGTCAATATTATATATAATATCTTATTCATTTTAATTTAAATTATAATTTGGATAATAAATATACAAATAAAAAATGAAATATCATCAAATATCAAAATTTTGATGCAAACTTTAAAAACACAGCATTTTTTTCCTAATTTTTTTTCGTGATCATTTTTGATGTCTGGTTTATAATAATGATTTAATTTGGATTTCTTTCCTTCAAAGGATTCAGATTATGAATTTATTGTAAGTTGAAATTTAAGATTTCAGTTTGTATTATCATAGTAGAAAATGTTTAATTCTTTTGTTTATAAAGAGTTAATTTTGTGTTAATATTTTAAAACCATATTTATGTTTAAAAAAAATGAGTTAATTTTGTTTTGTAAAAATTATAATTTTAAATTTTTTTACAAAATTTCAGAAAATTATATGGAATCGAAAAAAACTAAACATGAAGACCCAAAAAATCTACTCCAACAGGGTGCTCCAAAGACTATTGCAGTAATTGATGATGAACCCGATATAGTAGAGCTTTTAGCTTCGAACCTAAAAAAAAGCGGCTATAAAGTCAAAGAATTTCTCGATGGTGATAGTTTCCTTAAATCCTTGAAGGATGACCTCCCTGATTTAATTATACTCGACCTAATGCTTCCTGATTCTGATGGATTTGAAATATGCAAATATCTAAGGCGGGAAGATAAATTCTCTCATATCCCTGTTATCATTCTCACTGCAAGAGTTGACGAAATGGATAAAATCCTTGGGCTTGAGCTTGGTGCTGATGATTATATCACTAAACCTTTCTCTCCGAGAGAATTGTTGGCAAGAGTCAAAGCGGTTCTTCGTAGAGACGAAAAAGTTCTCAAAACACAAAAACTCAAAATTGGTGATATCCTCCAAATTGACCTTCAAAAATATGAAACCTATGTCGAGGGCGTTAGGGTTGACCTTACTTCAACTGAATTCAGAATACTAAAACTTCTTTGCGAACGCAAGGGCTGGGTTTATCCAAGGGATAGAATTCTCGACTATCTCGGTGTTCAGGAAAAAGGTGTTCTAGACCGAACTGTTGATGTTCATATCAAGAATTTAAGAGAAAAACTCGGTAATGCTGCTAAGTTTATCAAAAATATCCGCGGTGTCGGTTACAAAGTTGAAGAATAGTTAAAGTTATTTTAACATTTTTTGTTAATTTAACTTTGTGAAAGAATTTTTTCCCAATATTATTTTAGACGATTATTCATATAATCTTCCTAAGGAAAGGATAGCTCTTTATCCTTTATCAGATAGAAGTTCGAGCAAGCTTCTTGTTGCTGTTAATAACCTGCTGATTAATAATTTTTTAATTAAACAGTCTGATAATTTAAATTTTCAGGATTCAAATTTATCAGTTGATCATAGATTGTTCAAAGATATCCCAAGTTTAATACCCGAAAACTCTTTAATATTTCTTAATGACACTAAGGTTATTCCTGCAAGATTGTTGTTTCGAAAAAATACTGGAGGTTTGGTTGAAATTTTTTGCCTTGACCCTGTTTTTCCCTCGACTGACCCACAAATTTCTCTTCAATCCGAAAAAAAGACCATCTGGAATTGCCTTTATTCAGGTCGCAACATCAAAGAAGGTTCATCTTTTCAATTAACTACTAATGATTCAGAAACAATTCTTAATGCTTTGGTTTTAAAAAAAGACGGTAAGAATGTGCTTGTTGAGTTTAGATGGGATAATTGCAATGAAAAATTCATTAACATAATCAATAAAATAGGGAATATACCACTCCCGCCTTATATAAACAGGGAGACCGAAGAAAGCGATTATAATACTTATCAGACCGTTTATGCCAGTTCTGATGGCTCTGTTGCTTCTCCCACTGCAGGTCTTCATTTTACTGATAATATTTTTGAAGAATTATCTAAAAAAAATATTTCAATTCAAAAGTTAACACTTCATATTGGTCTCGGGACATTTAGCCTAATTGAATCAAAGAAAATTGCCAATCATAATATGCACAGCGAATTACTCAGTGTTAATCTAATCACCTTAAAATCTTTGCTTAATTTTTTACAAATTAAAGATAATAATAAAAGACTGGTAGCCGTCGGAACTACCTCGATCAGAACTTTGGAAACACTCTATTGGTTAGGTGTAAAAATTGCTTTAGGAGTAAAGTTCAATATTAGCTTTAATGATTTGCTCTTGAACCAATACGAGCCGTATTATTACCAGAATACAGCTAATTTACCTTCTCCCTCAGAGTCCATTAACCTGCTTGTTGACTATATGGAAAATCAACTAAAAACTAATGTTCTTTTCGGACGGACAGAATTGTTCATAGTTCCCGGTTACGATTTTAAAATTGTTGATACCTTAATCACCAATTTTCATCTGCCCGGTTCTACTCTCATTCTTCTTGTTGCTGCTTTTATCGGTAAGGATAACTTCTATAGGATTTATAATGAGGCTTTGAATAATAATTATAGATTTCTTAGTTATGGGGACTCTTCAATTCTCTTCAGATAACTTATAATGTATTTGTCAGTTCTATTAATTTTTCCCTACCTTTTTCAGTTATCTGCTTTTTGCTATCTATGATATCATATTGAATCAAATCATTAATTATTTTCTGGTCTAATTCATTGATAATCTTTTTTATCCTGAATTCGAATATCTCAAATGGTAGCATTTTCAAGGTGGACATCTCAAAATGTTCAGTAATAATTTTTTTTAGGAGAAAATTTATTTGTTCGCTTGAATTGTTAATTTGACTGTTACTTAAATTAAGCCTGTTTGTTGTCTGTTTGTTTTTTTCCTTATCGTTATTAATCTTTTTGACAAGTTCACTTATCTCGTTCAATTTTTTATCTATTTCATTCAACATTTCAATAATATTTTTTTCCTCAACATTTACCTCAACAATCTTATCTGCCCCTTTATCATTCTTTATTTGTTCGCTTATTATCGAAAGCAGCCTGTCAATCAACATTTCATTTGTTTGAGGCGTTTCACTTTTCTTTTCAATCAAATTGAGAATTTTTATCAAAATTTGCCAGAAAGCAGCTAATAAGAAAACCGATACAATAATAATTACTATATCATAACCAGTAAAATTTGTGAAATCAAAATATAAGTCCGAAATCGAAAGTTTCCATATTACAATTGCAACAACTCCTATCAGTCCACAAAGAATCACAATTCTCGTCCAGAGATTAAAAAAATCTTTTGTCTTCTGCTCAGCCATTTATTACAATCGTTAAAATCATAAATTAAGAAATTTTTAATATAATAATTTATAATATCATAAAAAAAAACTTTGATTATTAACCCCACAAATATTAAAAATTCATTTAACTTTTCTCGTCTAAATCGAATGCTTATTCCTTCGTCATTAAACCTTTTTAGAATTTCAAAAGTCTAAACTATTTATTTTTAAATATTGATGGTGTTCAGTGAAAAGAGGAATTATTTTGTTTTTTATATTCATAAATTTTCTAAGCTTTGCCTATTCTCAGGAATTTTCTGTAAGAGGAGTTGTTATTGACAGTTCATCCGGAAATCCTTTGCCCGGTGCTTCAATCCTTATGATTAAATTACCCGATTCAGTTAAAGTTGGTGTTACTTCTAACAAACGTGGTCTTTTTCTCTTCCAGAACCTTTCACCGGGAAAATATACTATGAGAATAACCTACGTCGGCTTTAAACCGTTTAGTCGAAGAGTTAACATTACAGACAGGAACTTAGAACTCGGCGAAATCCGATTAAGCGAAACCGGCAGCGAACTCGATGAAATTGAAGTTACCGCTCTAATGCCTTCTGCAGAACAAATAGGAGACACTCTTCAATTTAATGCCGGTGCTTTCAAAACTAATCCTGATGCTACTGCCGAAGATTTAGCCCAGAAACTACCCGGCGTCAGCGTCGAAGGGGGGCAGGTTAAAGCTCAGGGCGAAGATGTCAAAAAAGTCCTCGTTGATGGGCGTCAATTCTTCGGTGAAGACCCCCTTGCAGCTCTTCGCAATTTACCTTCCGAAATTATTGACAAAGTTCAAATCTTTGACCAGAGAAGCGAACAAGCTGCTTTCACTGGCGTTGATGACGGTCAGACAAGCAAAACTATGAATATCCTTACTAAACAATTTATGCGTAATGGTCAGTTTGGTAAAATCTACGGTGGCTATGGTCTTGATAACAGATATCAGTTTGGTGGCTCAATAAATATTTTCGATAACGACAGAAGAATTACCATCCTTGGTATGAGTAATAATATTAGCAATCAAAATTTTTCCCCCGAAGATATCCTCGGGGTTATGGGTGGAGGCTCTTCTGGTGGTGGTCGCTTTTTCAGAATGATGGCTGGCTCCGGTTTTAACCCTCAGATGTTCAGAAGAAGCGGCGGAGGTCCCCCCGGCGGTGGTTTTTTCAATAATTTTCTTGTGATGCCACAGAATGGTATTTCCACCACTCATTCCCTTGGTATAAATTATACTGACAAGTGGTTTGGTAATATTGATGTCAACGGGAGTTACTTCTTTAATTTTACTTCCAATAATTCTGAAAGCTTCACATCAAGAGAATTCATCTTAAATTCGGGCAAGGGGCAGTTATATGATGAAAAAAGTCTTTCTAATTCAAAAAACACAAACCACAGGCTCAACCTTCGAATTGATTATACTATTGATTCTTCTAATTCGATTCTCTTGCGTCCAAGACTCTCTTTTCAGCCTAATAATTCGTCAAGTTCGACTGATGGTTCAACTTATTTAGCTGACCTTTTAATCAATTCAACTTATAATAATTATAATTCTGACCTCCGAGGTCTTAATTTTGCAAATGAGTTCCTTTATCGCCTTAAATTCCAAAAAAAGGGCAGGACGTTTTCCATCGGCATTGACAATTCTTTTAATGACCGTCGAGGTGAAAGCTACCTGCTTTCCGAAAATTCTTATTTTATTAATAATCCTTATATTGATTCCCTGAATCAATTCTCTAACTTGTTGTCTAACGGTTGGGAGCATTCTGCAAATATTAATTACACAGAACCACTTTTCAACAATGATTTAATCCAGTTTTCCTATAGAATATCAAATCAGAGCAGTAGCTCGGACAAAAAAACCTATAACTATGATTTACCCTTGCAATCTTACTCCATAATTGATTCTGCCTTAACTAATGTTTATGAAACTGACTTTTTTTCCCAGCAAGCAGGTTTAGCTTATAGATATTCCGACGAAATTTTAGAATTCTCTGCCCAATCCAATGCAAAATGGTCAAAATTGTCTGGCTCTCGCTCTTTCCCTGTCGCCGGTAAAGTTGAAAAATCTTTTTTCAACATTGTCCCGTCTGCTTCGCTGAGGTATAATTTCTCAAAAACAAGTAATCTTCGGTTCAATTACTATACCTATACTGCTCCTCCTTCAGTTGACCAGTTGCAGGATGTCATTAATAATTCCAATCCTTTGCAACTTTCTTCTGGAAACCCTGACTTAAACCAGTCATACACCCATAGCTTCTCACTTAGGTATATGCAAACCGAAACCGATAACTCCACTGTTTTTTTCGGGATGTTGGGGGGGCAATTCACCAACGACTATATCGGTAATAAATCAATAATAGCTACCAAGGATACTCTTGTTGAAAAAAATCTGTTCTTGCCCATTGGCACTAAGTTCACAACTCCCGTTAACCTTAGCAATTATTGGTCACTCCGCTCATTTATCAATTATGGTTTTCCTCTTGCTTTCATACTCTCTAAGCTCAATCTCAATGCCTTTGCCGAATATTCTAACATACCCGGCATCATCAACGGTATCGAAAATACCACAAAATCTTCAACTTTTGCTTTGAGCATTATCCTGACAAGCAACATTAGCGAAAAAATTGATTTTACCATTATGTCCCGCTCAAGCTTCAACTGGGCTGTTAATGAAATTCAGAAGGATTTAAACACTCAATACATTAACCAGTTCACTCAGGCAAAAGTTAATTTCATCTTTTTTGATAACTTTGCTCTCCAACTCGATGCCAATCATCAGCTATATTCTGGTATGTCCTCGGGCTATAACGTTGATTTCTTTTTGATGAATGTCAGTTTTGCCTATAAATTCCTACCACGCAATCAGGCTGAAATCAAACTCTCTCTGATTGACGCACTCAATTCCAACAATTCAGTCCAGCGTAACGTTACCGATTCTTATATCGAGGACATCAAAACTCTCGTTCTCCAACGCTACGGCTTACTCACTTTCACCTATAATATCCGCAATTTTGGACCGAGGTAATGTTGAAAAAGCCATCATAATCAATGAATTTATTCGTGGATAAAATTTTTCATATTTTTGCATTAATTCATAAATTTATTTTTGTCGTTGAAATTATTGCAAAATATAGGAGTATGGTTTGAAACCAAAATCAATCACGTAGTGATTGAATAATGGTAACAAGTGAATTAAATAAAAAACAATCACGTAGTGATTAAATTATGGTTTAAAGATGTATAGAAAATATAATCACTAAGTGATATTAGGAAGTGAAGGGTATAAGTTGTTACCATATTAAAATCACTATGTGATTTATCATTGTTATCAAATTACTGATCCGAACAGATAAAAAACAATCACGTAGTGATTGAATAATGGTAACAAACAAATTAAATATGAAAAACTATCGCGTAGCGATTAAATTATGGTAATAGTAACAACAGAAAATCAAATTATCACGTAGTGATTAAATTATGGTTTGAAGATGTATAGAAAATATAATCACTAAGTGATATTAGGAAGTGAAGGGTATAAGTTGTTACTATAATAAAATCACTCTGTGATATTAGGAAGTGAAGGGTATAAGTTGTTACTATAATAAAATCACTCTGTGATACTAGGAAGTGAAAGGTATAAGTTGTTACCATAATAAAATCACTCTGTGATATATGGTATTTAAAGAGCTTTGATGTTATCCAGAAATGTAATCACTAGGTGATTTATCAGAGACATAAAATTATTGATCAAAACAGATAAAAAAACAATCACGTGATGATTTAATAATGTTAACAAGCAAATTAAATATGAAAAACTATCGCGTAGCGATTAAATTATAGTAATAGTAACAACAGAAAATCAAATTATCACGTAGTGATTAAATTATGGTAAAAAGGAAAATCATAAAACAAAAATTATCGTATGGCGATTTTATAATGGTAACAAAAAAAAATAAGAAAACAATCACGTAGTGATTAAACTATAGTAATGGTAAAACAATGGCAAACACTTACACACAGATTTTTATTCACATTGTTTTTGTCGTAAAAGGACGAGCAAATCTTATCCCATCAGATAAAAATGAAGAATTATATAAATACATAGCAGGAATAATTAAGGAAAAGAAACATAAACTATTTATTGTTAATGTGATGAGTGACCACGTTCATATCTTGTTAGGATATAATCCAATCGAAAGTATATCGGAATTGGTCAAAGAAGTAAAACGCTGTTCTTCAATGTTTATTAACAACAATAAATGGGTCAGGGGAAGATTTGAATGGCAAGCCGGTTATGGAGCTTTTTCTTATTCAAAATCACAAATAGATGATGTTTACAAATATATTGAGAATCAGGAAAAACATCATAAAATCAAAACATTCAGAGAGGAATATATCGAGATGTTAAAGAAATTCGAAGTTGAATATGATGAAAAATATGTATTTGAAGATGTATAAAAATATAATCACTACGTGATATAAAGTAGGTGTTAGATATAGTTGTTACCAAAATCAAATCACTACGTGATAAATGGTATTTAAAGAGCTTTGAGTTACCAAAATGAAATCACTATGTGATTTATCAGGGTCATCAAATTATTGATCCAAAAAGATAAAAAAAACAATCACGTAGTAATCGAATAATGGTAACAAACAAATTAAATAAGAAAAACTATCGCGTAGCGATTAAATATGGTAATAGTAACAACAGAAAATCAAATTATCACGTAGTGATTAAATTATGGTAAAAAGGAAAATCATAAAACAAAAATTATCGCATGGCGATTATATAATGGTAACAAAAAAAAAATAAGAAAACTATCACATAGTGATTGAATAATGGTAACATTCCTCTTAACCCTGCTTCTTAATTATTGACTCGAACATTTCGGAGGATATATAACAAAACTCCTTCTTTATTATATTGATAAGCTTATCATAAATTTCTGATTTCATAAGAACCTGACTTGCACCGAGCAATATAAGTTGCTGCTTTGCCCTTGTTATTGCTACGTTCAGTTTTCTGTCAATTCGCTTTTCGTTCAAAGTCAGAATCGAACTTATCTGCCTTAAAAGTGATGGATAATTGATAGCAAATGAGATAATAATTACTTCCCTTTCGGAACCTTGGAATCTCTCAACAGTATCAATTGTAATCTTTCCTTTTAAATTCTCATCTATCCTGCGGTAAATCTCATTACATTGTGCCCTGAAAGGGGTAATTATCCCTACATTCTCATTTTCAAGCCTTTTCCCATATATTCTCTCAAGTTCAGACAAAATAATTCTTATCCTTTCAGCTTCCTGAGAATGCTTTTTTGCAGATTTTTCGATATCAGAGTCAATAAAGATAATCCTATTATTAAGTAAAATTGAAAACAGTTTATCATCATTCCCGTCTGGATATTGAACTTTGAAATCCAATGCTCGTGACTGAATTTGCCACCCGTTGGAATCAAATAATTTCAGAAAATTGTCATAGAAAAGGGTATTAGCTAAAAATTGAATATCCTTATGCATCCTTGCCTGCTCGGTTAACATTCCTAGTGATTCTTTCCAACCATTAGTAATGCAACACCTCAACAGTCTTTCGAATAATGATTGAGACAGATTTTCCAGTTGTATTCTTTGAAGGTTTTCATTATCAACCCTTAACCCTTCACTATCCTGTTGCACTATAGCTGGAAGCTGCTTTTCATCTCCTATTAATATGAATTTATCCACCTTTGATAGTATTCCGATTAACTGCGGTTCAAGGATTTGAGATGCTTCATCAACAATAGCCAGATGAAATGATTTCATCCCGAATATTTCTGGATTTACCAGCACTGATGATACAGTCGAAACAAGAAATCTGGTTTCCTTGAAAATCCTGAATAAATCCCTGAGAGGCATTTTTTCGGCAAGACTTGATATCAGATTCTCGCTATAACTCGAAGAATCCTTTGTGCCAAGTCTTAGAAATCTCAAATTCTCAATTTTTGACAAGGCACCGCATATTTCATCTACCGCCCGATTTGTATATGCCAGTATTAGTATATTTTTGTCAGTTGATTTATTATAGTAATCAGCTATTGCTCTTAAAATATAGGATGTTTTGCCCGTTCCTGGGGGTCCTTGTATTATAAAATAATCTTTTGCTCTTATAGCTCTTGTTACTATTTCATTTTGTAAGTCAGTTAAATTATCAAAAACATATTGGATATATTCATAAGATTCAGGTTGTCTTAATCCAAGCAAAAGTTGTCTCTTCTCTTTCTCACAAGATAGAAGATTTATTAATGAATGAAACATATATCTATCGGTTGATTCTATAAAATCCGGCTCTATTATCCACTTTTGCTTATTATTAAATATATCTGTTCTGATTAATTTATTTCTCAGGCTAACTAAAACTTTATCATCGGTAATATCGTGGATAGTACATTTAATGATTTGATTATAAATTGGGGAAGAATTGCCATTTGATTCCATTTGATAAAGAATAGCTAAATCACCCTTACGGATTGAACTTATGAAATCATCATTTTTTGGCTTAAAGAAAGATAAATACAACCTTGCAAAATTCGAATTTTCTAAATCCAATTCGAGATTTGGTAGTACATCCATCGAAGCAATTTTATCATCAAGAGTGTCTCTCCAGATTGATGATTTTCCATTACTATAATGGTCGCCAACAGAGCCGATTCTTGAAGCATAGGTTTCTCCCAGTATAAAGCGATAATAATTGCGGAAATAATCTATCTCTAATTGAGTTGATTCCCTGAAAATCTGTCTCACTTCGTTTAGATCTCTGTGAATAAATTGTGGTAAGTCTTCATAGCTTTCATTCATCATCTTTTCAAAAAAAGAATAATCGGCATCAAGAATATTTTTCTCAATTGAGATTATTATATTCCTTCCAAGGGCAACATCCTGCTTTTTCTGAATGATATTTGGGGCATTTCTGAAAGGTTTATTAACATCAGAAATATATAAAATACTCGAAGAGCCTATTCTTCCGGGAAAAGTTGAATCAAGCAACATATTATAGCAAGTTGTTTGAGCCAGATGAGATTCCCATAACCCTGTTGGGAGGAAGTTCCCTTCACTTGTCTTAATATGTAAATTTGTTGAAGGAGCTTTACCAGACTTTAATTCTATTATATTTTTTCTCGTAGTATCATTCTTGAATTCTACTAATAAATCGAGTCTTCCCTGTAATCCGAAAACAGGGGAGTAGAAAGAAGGTTCAACACTAATCAGATCCCCTTCAATCTCATTTATTCTATCCTTTAATATCTCAAAATTATCCTTTAACCATTTTTTAATTTCCCTTAGTATATTTATATTCCGATTTGCCAGAGCAAATATCTGTAATGGCTTGTTTTTTATAGCTCTATCGTAAGCTTCATCAAAACTGATATCATTATTTGATATAATTTCATCAAATATACTGTTGATCAAATTCCCTTGAATCATACTTTCACTTATATCCTTTGGCAGAAGTCTGTTCAGAAAATAGGGGAGAGGTGTGAATCCGGTATTCAAAAAGCAATTGGAAAGGTCGGTAACATCTAATAATATATCTGGTTCAAGGATAATGATTGAATTTCTTGTGGTTGTGAGTGTTTTAGCTTTAGGATAATTAACTAAATTTAAATCGAAAATATATATTTTGGCTGTTTTCCATAAGATGTCCCACAGTTTTTTCCATTTCCGGTCAATAAAAACTATAACCAAACCCAATTCCTCATTATAACCACTTATATAGAGACTGCCGTTTTTCGAAATTTCTTTATCTTGCACTATAAGTGAAATAAAATCAAGATCTTCTGTCTTTTCTTTATTTTTTATTTTGAATTGATAAGATAAGTCCTGTGTGTCAAAAGTTGGAATTTCATCTGAAATAAGAATTTTTTGTTTGTCAAAAAACCGAATTAATTCATTAAAAGTTTTTAAACCAAAGTTTGTGGTATTTCTAATATCATTATATTCAGATACTCTTGAAAGGTTATTAGTCAAATACCTGAATCGGAAAATACTACTGGCTATGTTTTTGGGTATTTTATATTTATCTACACAAAAAACAATTCTTGAATACGTTGAGGAAAAAAATTGATTTTCAGCTTGAGTTAATAGTTTAAAAAAATCCCTTAAATGTTTCTTTAAAGTTGAAAGATGATCATATCTATAGGATAAATGATTAAAATAAATATCTTTAAGGATATTATAAAAATAAGTTAAATCCTCATTAGAAATCATTAGTTATCCGGGCGAATATCCTTTATTTTGAGCTGAATTGAATTGTGACCATTGTAGTTATTTTCTTCGAGATTATAAACAATCGAAAACTTTTTACCATTGGAACAGATATTAATTTTATCAATTAGGTTGTGACCAATGGCATCAATCTCGAATTTCATATTTTCGACTCCCGGATAATCAGGATGGTATTGGCAAGCTCTGAATTTAATATGATTGTTACCTAAAATTTTTATACCATTTTTAGATGAGATTCCTCTCGAATAAAAAACAGGTTTATAATTGTTATAACCAAAAGGAGAAAATTTATTAAGAATTTCAATAAATTTGGGTGATAGTTCAAATAAATTTAATTCGGCATCAATATGTATTTCAGGAACAAGCATTTCATTAGTAATATTTTTTTGAGCAATTTCATCAAAGCACTCGCTGAATTCTTCAACTTTATTAACTTCTAAAGATAAGCCGGCAGCATGTTTATGGCCTCCGTATTCTTTCAAAAGGAAATCACAGGATTTGAGGGCATTATGAATATCAAAATCGTTTATGCTTCTTGCAGAACCTTTTGCCATATTGTAAATAGTTGTCATAAGAACAGTTGGTAGGTGGTACCTGTCAACTAAACGAGATGCAACTATTCCTATAACACCAGCATGCCATTTTGGTCCATGAATTACTATTGATTTTCGTGGTTTTTTACTCAATAATTCATCAGCATAGGGTATTGCCTCCTCGAAGGTTAATTCATCATAGTAACGTCTTCTTCGGTTTTCCTGTTCAAGTTGCTGAGCCATTCTGAAAGCTTGGAATTCACAAGTTTCAGTCATCATTTCAACCGATCTTCCTGCGTCACCAAGCCTACCTGCTGCATTTATAAGAGGAGCAAGCGAGAAAATGATACTTGAAGTTGTAATAGAGCCAAGTTTAAGGTTTGTGCAGTTAATAAGACCTAAAAGACCTGGTCTGGGATTATTATTAAGAATATCGAGTCCAAATTTTACCAAAGCACGATTTTCTCCAAGAAGAGGAACCATATCAGCGGCAGAAGCTATTGCCACAAAATCGAGATAAGTATAAGCTTTCTCCGGATGGTTCAATTTTATGCATAAAGCATGTAGTAACTTAAAAGCAACACCGCAAGCAGCAAGATTTTTAAATGGGTAATTACATTCGGGAACTAAAGGGTCCAAAATAATATCAGCTTCGGGTAAAAATTCACCGGGTTCATGATGGTCGCAAACTATTGCATCCATTCCAAGCGATTTGGCATAGCTCAAAGAATCATAGGAAGTTATACCAACGTCAACAGTTAGAATTAGAGAAACTCCTTTGGCTTTAGCTTCGGCAACACTTGCAACTGTTAATCCATATCCTTCTTGAAATCTGTCAGGGATATGATAATCAACTTTTGCACCGATTTCCCTCAAATAAAGAAGTAACATTGCGGTACTGGTTGTACCGTCAACGTCATAATCGCCGTGAATCCATATAAGTTCTTGTTTTTTTATAGCTCTCAGAATTCTTTCGACAGCTTCATCCATCCCTGTCATTATAAATGGATTCAATATATCTTCAAGCTTTGGATCGAAAAAATTCCTTGCTTCATCAATTGTAACAAATCCTCGCGAGTATAGCACATTGGCAATACTCCGAGGTATTTTCAAAGAACTAACTAAATTGGATACGGCTTTCTCATCTTTATTTTCTCTAAATTTCCAGTTGTAATTTAACATTTTATACAAATAACTAATTAATTAATTCTAAATTAATAAAAAATTAGTGTAAATGCAAGAAAAAGTGTGTAATTTTTTTCACAGTTTGCACTTTTTTTCACAGTTTTGTATTATTATTAATTTATTTTTTTAATTTTTATTATAAATTCTATTTATGGATGATAATCATGGCATTTTTATTGATAGTGATGCGGAATTTTTTGCTAAAAATAAAAATATTAAATCAACAAAAAGAACGCTGATTAAGTCGAGGAGACAGAAAGAAATATTGTCTGAAAAAGGCATAATTGTGTCCAATCCCGGGAAAAATTTTCTTGTCATTAAACAAAGTGATTTTAAAAAATGGAATTATGATCCTATTGAATGCGTTAGAGGTGGTACAATTATTACCAAAAATAACGAATCTACGATTCTAACAGTTGGAGACATCGTAGATTTTACTATTGAGTCAACTGAACTGACTAAGGAAAAAATTGGAAAAATCATTAAAGTTTATCCCCGAAATTCATTTTTAGCCAGAAAATCTGTTCGCGGTAATGAAGATGATGTTCTCGGTGCTAATATTGATAAAGTTTTAATATTTATGTCTGTGAATCAGCCACATTTTAACAAAAGATTAATTGATAGAATTCTTGTTGCCTCGGAGATTGGGAACACCAGACCGGCAATTTGTATAAACAAAATAGATCTTGACGAAAAGCTGAATTTTTTAAATGAATTAAAAGTTTATAAAAAACTAAAAATAAAGATATTTGCTATATCAGCTCTTAAAAATTTTGGAATTGATGATTTGGTAAATTTCTTCAAAAATTCTGTTACTTTAGTTATTGGACCATCTGGTTCTGGAAAATCAACTTTGCTAAATTCAATTTTAGGGAAAAAAATTCAAAAAGTCGGCGATTTGAGACACAAACAAACCAAAGGCAAACATACAACAAGCCATTCGACAATGTTTTTTTTAAATCAGGGAGGTGCAATTATTGATACACCCGGTATTCGTGAATTTGGAATCACTGGTGTTGATAAAAATGACCTGTGTTTCTATTTCAAAGAATTCGATAAATATTATGAAGAATGCAGATTTATGCCTTGCACACATACTCACGAACCCGGATGCAAGGTGAAAGAAGCAGTTGAAAGAGGACTGATTGATGAAGATAGATATATCAGCTATCTAAATATATATGAATCTATGAATTAAGAATAAAAAAAAATTATTAATTTGCAAATTATTTTTGGTGAGGTGCGAGAGTGGTTGAATCGGGCGGTCTCGAAAACCGTTGAACCCTCGCGGGTTCCGTGGGTTCGAATCCCACCCTCACCGCAGATTTCATCTAAATATATCCAAAGACTTAGATATTTTAAGTATATTCTCATAGTCTTCTGGTTTATTCATATTAAGGAAAATGCTGCTATGATAACCATTTAAATTTTCAATATTTCCAATGATGGTCGTCGGGACAGATTCAATCAGGTTATGAATTTTGCATTTTCTTTTCAATTGTGAGTCATTTCTGTTTTCTTGTTCAATATCAGAGGATATTATTTTTTCGATGGCAGGTAGTAATTTTTTGCTATAAACACCACAGAGTTGTTGAATGTAACCATCTGCTTTAGGAACGGTAATAAGGGTATCTGATGGAAATTCTATTATGCTCGAAATCATTTTTTTATTCATCAGTGGGATATCGCAGGAAATAATAAAATTTTTTTCAGTTTTACTATTTACCAAACCTGAATGTATTCCTGCAATAGGTCCTATATTTTTATAAATATCAGTATAGATTTCAACATGAAGAAAATCATAAAATTCGGGTTCATTAGTAATTAGTAAAACTTCGCTGAAAACCGATTTCAATAGATTAGTTATATGTTCAATGATATATATTTCACCAATTTTAAGAAAAGACTTATTTTGACCCATCCTTGAGCTTTTACCGCCTGAAAGTATAATTCCGGTTATATCTTGATACATAACACCTTTTCCCCTTTTTTGATTTCTTTGAGTGATTCCTCGAAAATAATAAGGCAATTTGCACTGGATAAGCCAAAGATATTTCCGGATGACTGCTCGGGAGTTTTAGAAACATAAATTTCTCTTGTCTCTGAATCTAATCTCGAGACACCACAAATAAAATGTCGCTTCCCATCTTTTTTTGTAATCGTATCTTCGAGTATTGCAGGGAAAATATCGATTTTTTTATTACCGAAAAATTCATCAAAAGCTCTTTTAATAAAAATTCTAAAATTCACGAACGTGGATACAGGATTGCCTGGTAAACCGAATATAAGTTTTTGCCGGTTTTCGTTTTTATATTTACCAAACAGCATTGGTTTACCGGGTTTAATATTAGCCTTCCAGAAAATAATTTCTATTCGTTCATTTAATAGTACTTCCTTTAGATAATCGTATTTTCCAACTGATACAGCACCGCTTGTTATTAAAATATCAATATCATCATTCAAAGCTTTTTTTACTATCTCCCTAATCTTATCTTTATCGTCAGGGATGATACCAAAATTGACAGGATTCATTTTTAGTCCTAAAATGTTTTCTATTATTGAGTATAGATTTGTAACCCTTATCTGGCTACCAGAAGGAGTAGAATCAATATCAATTAATTCATTTCCTGTGGATAATATACCAATTTTGGGGTTTTTATAAACTTTGACAAATCTTTTACCGTAATTAGCTAAGACAGGAATATGATTCGATTCAATTTTTGTATTTCGAGGAATAACAAGAGAATCTTTCATTAGATATTCTCCCTGATAACGGATATTTGCTCCCTTTTTTAATTTCACTCCATGGTTAAGGATTATTTTATGCCCTTCGAGGGATACATCTTCAATAGGAACCACTGTGTCGGCATTATCAGGAATTTTCCCCCCTGTCATAATTGCAACGCAGGAGTCTTCATCTAACATAATTTCACTATTTCCACCAGCTATAATTTCTCCAATAACTTTCCAGCTTTTTTTACCTTCTTCAAATTTAAAAGCATAACCATCCATTGCAGAATTGGCAAAAGGGGGCATATCAATATCACTGATTATATCTTCAGCCAGATATCTACCTGTTGATTGAACTAATGGGACTTCTTCAATTTGAAGACATAGTTTTGATATTTCATTAATAATTAACTGATATGCATCATGATAATTCAACATTTTGTTTTATTCCAATAACTTCAATAATATCGTTAACTTTGATAGTGCCACCAAATAATACTTTAGCAAAAATTCCTTCTCGTGGCATAACGCAATCACCAACGGCTTTGAAGATCGCACATCTATTATGACATTCCTTTCCTATCTGGGTAACTTCGAGAAGAACTGATTTGCCTATTCTTATTTTTGAACCTATATTAATATCAGGAAGAGATAAAAATTCAGTTGTAAGATTTTCGGCAAAATCTCCGGGTTTTAAATTTTCTAAGCCAGCATTTTTCATTTTTTCAATGCTTTCCATTGCTAAAATTGAAATTTGTCTATGCCATTTACCTGCATGAGCATCACCTAAAATTCCAAAATTTTCTACAATATGAGCAATTCCAACATTTGTTTTTTGGATACCTTTTCGGGAACTAATGGATATAGCTTTTAAAACCCCAAATCTATTCTCACTTTTTTCTATAAATTCCACTTTTGCCTCCAGATTTATAAATTAATTCAACGTCAGTTATAATCATAGATTTATCAATAGCTTTGCACATATCATATATTGTCAAGGCGGCTATAGCAGCTGCTGTTAATGATTCCATTTCAATACCGGTTTTGCCTGTTGTTATTGCTTTAGCTAATATTTCAATTACAAGTTGTTTTTCATCCATAACAAAATCAATATCAATTGAGTCAATCGGAATATTATGGCACAAAGGAATTAGTTCCGAAGTCTTTTTAGCAGCCATAATGCCTGCAACTCTTGCCACAGCAAGCACATCCCCTTTTTGTATTTTATTCTGTCTGATAGCTTCAAAAGCTTCTCTGGACAAATAGACTTTGCAATGGGATTCGGCAATTCTTTTTGTTGTTCCTTTTTCGCTTACATCAACCATTTTTGCTTTACCTTCATTATTGATATGAGTTAGCTGAGCCATTTATCCCCCGATTTTAAACATATTATTATTTTTCAATTCCTTAATTGAAATTAAATCAGGATGATTAAATTTTTTTATTTTTAAAGCTTTTTCTATAATTTCAATCAGTTTAGTATCCTCAACACTATTTCTCATATAATTAGCAAGATTTACTTCTTCGCTGATCGGGCTAAAAAGGCATGTTTTAATTTTCCCATCCGAAGTAATTCTAATTCTGTCACATTTTGAACAAAAATGATTAGAAATTGAACTGATTAAACCGATCTTACTAACTGAGTCCCTAATTTTGTAATATTCTGCTATTTCCCCATTAGAATTATAAATTGGTGTGATATTTAGTTTTTTATTAATAATTTCAAGGATTTCTTTTGAACTTATAAAAACTTTTTCTTGATAGAAATTATTCGAGAAAGGCATATATTCGATAAATCTAATGGTTATATTTCGATGCATAGCAAAGAGGACTAAATCAAGTATTTCATCATCATTAATACCTCTTATGATAACACTGTTTATCTTAATATTTTCAAAACCTGCTTCTATTGCTTGATCTATGGAATCTAAAACATCCAATAATTTGTCATAGCCAGTAATTTTAATAAATTTTTGCCTGTTTAATGTGTCAAGGCTGAAATTTAGCCTGTCAAGTCCGCATTTTTTTAATTCAAAAACTATGTTTTTTAATAGTGTGCCGTTTGTAGTAGCTGTTAACTCAAAATTTTTATCCGACTTTATGAAGGATAATCTACTTATTAGCTTAGTAACATCTTTTCTTGCAAATGGCTCACCACCAGTTATTCTAATTTTCTTAAATCCGAATTTGTAAACAAAAATTTTGACTAATCTTTCAATTTCTTCAAAAGATAATATATCTTTGCGGTTCGTTTCTGATTGTATTTTGGTTGGTTTACAATACAAACAATTTAGATTACATTTGTCGGTAATCGAAATCCTTAAATATTTATGAATCCTGTTATATTTGTCGGTTAGTAGCATTTTATTAGATAATTTTAAAATTCTTCGATTAATTTTAACTTAAATGGAAAATAGTAAAGAGCGGTTCCTATAACCATTGATATGAAGAAACCATAGGGTAAACCAACTGATATGATGCCAACTATTAGCACAATAATCAGGTTTTTCTTATTTTGAATTTGATCCTTCACCAGACTCATTATAGCTAAACCTTCAAATATTAGTATCACACCAAGCACAGGCAAAGGAAAAACTTTTATGACCGCTTCGATGTTGCTGCCAAAGAATACACCCAAAACTATAAACATTAACCCATAAATAATGACAGAACCACCTGTTCTTCCACCAAATGTATAATGTCCGACCATTCCACCGGAACCATGACACGCTGGGACACCCCCAAAAAAAGGAATGATTAAATTCATAACTGAGTAAGTTATTCCTATTTTTTTTATGGTAATATCTTTTCTTTGAGGGAATAAATCATCAGATACCTGTTTGGTAGCAAAGATAGAATTTCCAAGAGAGAGGGGTATTTGCGGAAGAGCAAGTAAAACAAATCCTTGAGCAATATTTTCAAGTGATGGAATTGAGAATTCTGGTATGTTGAAACCAATAGAACTCAAGATGTTGTCAATCCTCACGTTAAAGAGCAATGCATAAATAAAACCGATTGAGATAACAATAAGAGAAATTGGTATTTTTTTGTTGTTATATAAAAATATTATTAATAAAAAAGATAAAAATGCAATCAAATAACCAGCTGTACCATCTGAATTTAAATATTTTTGTAAGGCAAGAAGACAAAGACTAATACCCAAACCTAATTGCAAGCCTCTTATTACTGTTTTAGGAATAAATTTTGATATTTTATCCAAAGCTCCACTCAAAGAAAGGATAAGCATTATTAAACCAATAGCTAAACCAGCCCCCAAAAGGACATTACCAGCAATTTGTTGAGCAATTACAATGCTTGCCATTGCCTTGAGAGGTTGAACTGGCATGGGCATTTTATATACTAACCCAGTAAATATTTGCATCAAACCGAACACAATTAAAACTCCCGGAGCATAGAGTCCGGCTGCTAATATCATTGCTAATAGTAAAGGTAAATCAGTACCTATATCTCCAAATGCTCCTGAAAATTCTTGTCTGTTAAATTTTATTCCTTTAATTAGCATAACTATCCGATTTTTATTTTGGATTATTAATGACATCCTCAACCCAGCTATAAGCAGCCATAGTAGATGGCAAGCCCATGGTAGGAAGAGCAAGCATAACTGTATGCTTTATCTCATTTGCAGTACATCCTGCTTTTAAAGCCTTACGAGTATGAGCGTGAACACCACCTTCCAATCTGGCGCCAATAGAAATAGCTAATTTTATCAAAGCACGTGTTTTATCATTAAGGGGACCGGCTTTGTGAACTGCATCACCCAATGATTCATAGGAATTTGCAATTTCTGGAAATTCATCATGAAATTTTTGGTATCGTTTTGGTAGTTCTCCCATTTTTTTTCTCCTAATTAATATTTATGAAAAAAACCTTGTCGAACAATCAACAAGGCTTAAATTTATTAACACCTGTTTTTTTGTTCTCCTTTGCAAATACGGCAGGCTCACGCGTTTCCATGTGAACCCTATCGGTTAATCAACCTTGTCAAATAGATTTAGGTTGAAAAACTCGGAGAAAATTTACAATATATTAATTTGTTGTCTCATTTAAAATGAAGTCAATACAATTATTAGAATAATTAGCCATTTTTTTAAAAAAGATATTTTCGCTCTTGTCAATTATCACATTATTAAATTTTTTTACCCAATTCTGAAAAAATGATTCAATAAAATAATTCTTTAAATCATTTATTGTTTTGTAATTATCATATTCCTCTTTTTCGATGAAATCAATCTGATTATGAATTAAATAAATAAGAAACTCTAATTCGGCAATAATGTGATCAGGTAGATCTTTAAATGATTCATTTAAGACTAAACCAACCTGATTATAGAGATTGTTAACTTCAATTGTTGATTCCCCCATCAATCTGCCATTTTCCAAATAATAAGAACCATAAGGAGGTGCTACAACATGAAATGGTCCAATAAATAATCTGGCATATTCGATTTTTAATTTTTCCAAATCTTCGGTATTGAAAATTTCTATCAATTCAGAAAATGATTCGGTTAATTCAGACCTAACTAAATATGTTTGAAGATTTAACAAGTCTTCACCAAATGCTGTTTCATTAAAAAACTCAGAGCCGGGAAAGGAGTATAAATCCGTAAGGGATTGTAATACTACCCGGCTCGTTTTTAGTATATCAATAATTTTTTCTTTGTTTTTCATTTCTTTTGAGTTTGAAACTCTCTAATATAATAAACATTTGGTTTAGTTCCCTCATCGTGAGATGATTGAAATTCGCCTCTGTTATTTTTTAGAAGCTTGTAAGGATATTGCTTTATTAGAAGTGAAACTTCACTATTTGGATCATCAAAATCTCCAACGACCCTTGCACCAGATGGGCATGATACTACACAATATGGATCAAGTCCATCTTTTCTGCGGTGGTCACAAAGGATGCATTTTTCTGTAACGTAACTTGGTCTAACGGGTTTGTAATCGGGATGTTCGTAAATATTGGCATTCGGGGGTAATTTACCTACTTTCTTGGCAACTTCATCACCAGAGCCCGTACAGTTTGGGATAACTTCTTTTTTACTTCTCCAGAAAGCATGAATAGTATAATCATTATAACTAATAACACTATATTGATCGCCACTTTCTGAGATATCCCTGACGCTATAAGGACAGGCATCCTGACATTTTCTGCAACCTATACATCGTTCATCATTATGTAAGGTTAATCCTTCAGGGGATTTATACATTGCTTTGGGATTAACAGGGCATGCTTCAACACAAGGAGCATCGGTACAATGATTGCAAAGTACAGGTAAAACCTGATAATTCAAATTTGGAAATTCGCCGTTCATACTAATATAAAAATCAGCCCAATTAAAAGTCTGAGAACTTGTTCTATTTTCAGTATTATTTTCGGTTTTACAAGCTATTGCACATGCACCACAACCAACACATTTGTGTAAATCTATTACCATTCCATATCTTGACATTTTTTTTCCTTTATTAAATTATACAATTACTTTGTTATGATTAGTTTTAATGCTGTTTTAAAGCTATCGGATTCTATATGACAGATATACATACCACTTTCCAGAGTTGAAGTATCAATCTTTATTGTTTGAGTTCCAGCGTTTAGGTATCCATCATTGACAGTAAGGACTTTTCTTCCGGAGGTATTGTAAATTCTGATTTTTAAATAAGAATCTTCCATTAGAGTTAAATTGACAGTGGCATAATTTATAGCCGGGTTAGGATAAATTTCTCCAACAAATATCTTTTTAACCTGTTTATAATCGCTTTCAGCAACAGAGGTGATTTTTTCAATTTTAACACCAAAGAAACCTCCATTTCTACTCGTACTACCAGAGAGCCTTTCATATTCATCTGGTATCAAGTCGTTATTGTTTGCACCCCTTGGAATTCCTTTGGAAAAATCGAGAGAAGCTACCTTCCCATAATATTTGTGCCCTTGTCCATAGCATTTAGCTATCGTACCTTCTCGAACACCCTCCCAAAGTTTTGCAGTGGTTTCAATACTACCTGTAATTGAAGACAATCTTACTTTGTCTCCGTTATTAATTCCGAGCTTTTTGGCATCTTTTGGATTTATTTTTACAACATCATCCCATGAAACGTCGCCAGTATCCATTTTTTTAAATTCATAATACCAAGGTATATTCTGGCTCCTTCCTTCTCTGTTTAATTTTGATTTATAATCAATGAAATCAAACGGATATTCTTCTTTGCTTCCTTTTCTTAATGGTGGTTCGTAATGGGGGACAAAGGCTAATTCACCTTGTGCGATATAATTATTGGAAGTCAAAATATCGTCGATAGTTGTATTGTGTTTTGTTGCATGTTCTTGTAAAGCTTTTTTCAGTGTCTCACTATAGAATTCAAATTTTTTGGTAGCAGTGCCGAAATTGCCCCATAATTTTCGATATGGATAAGGTTCAGAACTATAAATACCGATTTCTTTGAATTTTTCCCAACCGCCCATAAGGTCATAAATTGGCTTGGATTTGATTTTTGTTGCATAGATTGAAAATTCTTCAGCATTGGTTGGATTCGCACCTGTTTCTGGATCTTTGTATTCATTGGCAAGATAGTCAAAGAAATTATTAAACCCTTTTTGTTTAAGCTTCAAGGCAAGCTCCCACATTATTTCATTTTCATCTCCTTTAACATCCCAGAATTTTTGTACAACTGGCTGCTGGATTGAATAGAATGCATATTTGTTAGCCATTGAATCGCTTGAGCACCATTTTTCAGTTGAATGGTGGGCGGCAGGAAGTACAATATCAGCATAGTGGGTCATATCCGAAGCATTGGTTGTTATATGAACGAAAAATGGAATTTTTGCTAAAGCTTCTTCCCATCTTTTTCCTTGTGTCCCAGAATAGGAAAAATTGCACCAATAACCAATGCAAACTTTTATATCGTATGGGTCTGATTTCAAAATAGCATTAGCAACATTATTGGTAACAACTCCACCACCTGATTTTCCGCTTGCAAGAGCTGGAAATGTTTTGTATCCTCTTTGATCAATCTTTTTCTTGGCTCCTCCATCTTTTGCTATCTGGTCTAAATAATTATCCACAGCAGCGAAACTTCCCATTTTTAACTTGTTTGATCTTAATGTTCCACCCTCATTGTCAACTGAACCAAGAAGACCATTGAGAGCATGTATAGCCATTGCAATATAAGCTCCTCTTGGACTCATTACAGGTCCCGGACCCAACCAAACAATTGCATTTGGAGCAGCATTTCCCAATCCTCTTGCAACTCTAATAATTTGTTCCTTGGGAATTAATGTAATTTTTTCTGCCCATTCAGGTGTTTTATCTTTTAGTTCAAGATTCCACCATTTGATTAAACCGTTAGTATGAATTTCTGCGAAATCATCTTCATTAATTTCTTGTCCGGGTTTAAACAGATTAGTGCCATTTTTAAAATTGCCAACAAAATCCTTATACCAGAGACCTTCTGTTAATATTACATGTGCAATAGCTGATGCTAAAGCTCCATCTTCTCCCGGTTTTATGGGAAGCCATTCGTGTGATTTAATTGTTGAACTACTCATTCTTGGGTCAACAGTTGCTAACGTAGCTTGTTCGAGTAGTTTGCCAATTTTATTTATAACGTTCGGTATCTGACGATTTGAACTAAGGGGGTCAGCCCCCCATATTAAAACATATTTTGCTTTCATCAGGTCATAATCCCTATATCCCCAGTAGCCTTCGGTATAATATGGACCAAACTTTTCTGCTTCAGCACATATTGAACTATGAGAAATGCCGTTTGGTGAGCCGAAAATTTTTGGCAGATAAGAGTAGATTATATCTGTCAAACCAGTTGAATACCTCCCTCTAAGAAGCATAAATTTGTGTGGTTCATTATTTGTTCTTAGTTCCAGCATTTTTGTTGCTATTGTGTCGAGAGCTTCATCCCAACTTATCGGAACAAAATTGGGAGCTTCATTTGGTCCTTTGTTTGGATTAGTCCTTTTCATTGGAACTTTAACCCTATCAGGGTCATATAATTCCATTATTTGCAAATGTCCTTTGGGGCAAACATAACCTTCATTTGCTTTCGATTGTTGATTTCCTCGAACTTTAACAGCTCTACCATTTTGAACAAAAATTTCGATTGCACACCATGTCGTACAACCCTGACATGTTGATGGCACCCACTTCCCTTCATAAGACAGTGGAATAGAATCCTTGCCTGCTTTCTTTTCGAAAGCCCTTAGAACAGGTGAAGAAAAAGCCATTCCTGCTGATAAAATTGCAGTAGTTTTAAGGAAATTTCTTCGTCCGGGTATCATTAATTCCTGTTCTACATTCTTATTTTTAAAGCTTGTCTTTGTACTTACCATTGTTAACCTTTTAATTTGATAGAATTAATTATTTATTTGGTTTATTTCTTTGACTTCTTTTTTAAATTCTTTTATGCCACGCCCAAAACCTTTAGCGAGCTCCGGAAGTTTTTTTGCACCGAATAATAATATTGCTAATATTATTATTAATAAAATTTCAGTTGTTCCTATTCCAAGCATATACTTTCCTTTTTGTTAAAAATTCAAATATAATTGATTTACAATCATTATACCACAATCATTTGATAATACTAAGTTATTGAAAATCAAAAATTTATACTATCTGATTATATAAAAATCTTAATGATAAAACTGCGTTTTTCCGCTATTCAATCGCGGATTTCCGTGGAAGATAAAAAACAATGTGAAAATTATCACGTTAGACCAAACTTTTCCAATTTGGTTCTCAAAGTAGAATAGGGTATTTTTAGTAATTCAGCTGCCTTTGATTTATTACCAGCTGACTTGGTAAGTGATTGAATTAAAATATTTTTTTCTACCTGATAAAGATACTCTTCTAAAGATTCTATTTCAGGATCATAAGGTATACAAATACTTTCACTATTTATAATTTCATACGGCAGTAATTCAGCTGTAATAGTTTTGTTTTCCGAGGTTAGGATCATTCTTTCAACAAGGTGCTTCAATTCTCTGACATTCCCGGGCCAGTTATACCTTTGTAAAATTTCAAAAACCTGATCTTGTATTTTGATATTATTCAAAGGTATATATTCATTTAAAAAGTGAAAGAACAACTCTTTAATATCACTGATTCTTTCCCTTAAAGGTTTTAAAAAAATAGGATAAACATTCAGGCGATAGTATAAGTCATGCCTAAACTGACCATTGTCAGCTAATTGTTTCAGATTTTTTTTGGTTGAAGCAATGATTCTAACATCAACTTTTATAGTATATTCTCCTCCAACTTTTTCGAATTCACCTTCTTCGAGAACACGAAGGAGTTTAACTTGCAAGTCCAAAGGTATATCATCAACATCGTCGAGATATAAAGTACCTTTGTTAGCCAACTCGAACCTACCTTTTTTTTCTTTGATTGCTCCAGTGAAAGCACCCTTTGTATGACCGAAAAGTTCACTTTCAAAAATTTCTCTTGACAAAGCGGCACAACTCAGTTTGACAAAGGGTTTTTCATTCCTTTTTGAGTTATAGTGTATGACATTAGCAATTAATTCCTTTCCCGTTCCGGTTTCACCCTGTATCAAAACAGTTGTATCAGTAGGGGCGACTTTCCTGATTGATTCTATTACTGATTTTGTAGCATCACTGATACCAATAATTTTCTGGAGATTAAAATTTTCTGAATATTGATTTATAACAGTTTTATAATCTTGCTTTATGTTTTCAATTTTCTCGATTTGTTCAAGTTTAATTTTAATATCCTCAATATTAATTGGTTTGCTGATATAATCATAGGCGCCTGATTTGACAGCATCGACAGCGTTAGAAACAGAGCTATAACCTGTCATAATGATAACATAGATGTTTGGATTAATTTTTTTTATTTCTTTCAATAATTCAATTCCATTCATCTCTGGCATTCTTACATCAGTAAATATGATATCAGGTTTTTTTTTATTTATATCAATTAAAGCCAATAGAGGATTATCATAGTCATCAACTATATAGCCTAAATCTTTCAGATCATCTGACAAGGTAACTCTTGCAATATTTTCGTCATCTATTACAAATACTTTTAATCTTTCCATTTAATCACTCGTTTGTGTATTTTATGAATTTTAGATTAACTTTTGTCCACTCCATAAATTCAGATTCTATTTCCATTTCTCCATTATGTTCTTTGATTATACTATATGAGATTGAACAACCTAAACCAGTACCTTTTCCAACATCTTTTGTAGTATAGAAAGGGTCGAAAACTTTTGAAATATCTTTTTTTTGAATACCAATGCCATTGTCTTGAATTTCAACAAATATATATGAATCAATACTTTGGATTGATATAGTAATTACACCATCATGTCTTTCGTTTATTTTATATTTTTCCTCAATTGCGTCTATTGAATTTTTTAAAATATTAAAAAATACTTGTTCTATTTGATTTTTATTGCACAAAGTAAAGTATTTTTCTCTCTCATAAAGTTTTTTGATTAATACTTTATTAAATGACTGTCTGTATTGAATCAATTTGATTGTATTATCTAATAAAATTGAAATGTCTTGTTTTGTTTTATTACTACTTGATACACGTGTAAAATCCAACAGACTATTTACAACCGACTGAATTTTCGATGTGGAATCACTCATAAGAGCTAAATACTTAAGATTTTGAGCAATATTATCAGGTCTCTCAGTCATTCTTCTTAAGCAACTTTGCAAACCAGAAAGAGGATTGTTTATTTCATGTGCTATACCAGCAACAAGTGTTCCGATGGATGCCAACTTTTCCGATTGATTCATTGCCTGCTGTGTTGAAACCAGTTTTTGGTATGTTTTCTCTAACCTTAAAATCATTTCATCAAATTTTTCAATTAAATCATCAATTTCGTCATTAACTTGTAGTCTGAAAGGTGTTTTCAACTTATTTCTTATTTGGGAAATTGGCTTGATATTTTTACTGTCAATGTTAGTTATATCAAGAGATTCGGTTGCAAGCTTAACCTTTTTAATTGGATTGGAAATCAATCGGGAGAATAAAAAAGCACCGGAAATACCTAATATTGTAAATATTATAAAAATCAAAATAAAAGTTATCAAAGAATCTTTTAAATCCAACCAAACTGAATCATAATTAACACCAATTCTTACATAACCTAATTTTCCGTTGAGGACTGGAACATTGATATCTTTAATATTTTTCGAAACAAAATTTGTAGCATTAATACTAATAATTGACAAGGAATCGTTTTCCTTATTAAGATTTGCATTAAGCAGCTCTTTAGGAAAACCATTTTCAAAAGTGTGAGCAAGAACTTCATTATTATTATCAACAACGAAGCTATAAACGATAGTTGGATCGCTGTTTTTTGAATTTTCGGTTAATTTTTGGAGTGTTGATATATCTTTATAAAGCAAATAATGTATAGATTGATAAGCCAGATTTTTTGCTATGTTTATCCCGCTTTTAGATATTTCATACTCCATCGAGTTGAAAACTTTGTTCCACACAAATAAAATGTTAAGTAATGCGAAAATTGCTACTGTTAACAAAATAGCAATGAATAGCTTCCAGAAGATAGGCAGGTATAATTTTCTCATTTACTCACAAAACTTTTAATTTTTCTAATTGAATTATAAGAAGAATCATGTCCTGAAACAAATTTATCAATCTTGAGTTTTGACAAAATCTTTTTCCCTTTTTCATCTTTGTCCATATTCATCAATACCTTCCTAACGGTGTCCACATACTTTTTTTTATCAGACTTTGTAACTATCGGAGGTATGCCATAAAATTCAGATTTTTCAATTACAATTATATTTTTAACATATTCAGGTGAATTGACTTTCATAAACTCATATATAAGCCCATCAATGGTTGCACCATCAACCAAACCTTTATTTACTAATTGAATAGAATTATCATGAGCATTGGAATAAATAATATTTGAAAAAAATGTTACATCGTTGTTACCAATCTCCTTAACTCGTTTTAAAGCATATAATCTTCCTGTATTTGAGAGAAGATCTGTATAAGCAAAACTTTTACCTTTGAAATCCTCGAATTTATTTATTTTACTTTCTTTATTTGCTATAATGTAAGCCTGATATAAACATTTACCATTAGTCTGCGGAACGGCAATTATATCAATTTTGCATTTTGATGACAGATCAACATAAGCACCAGAGCATATAAATGCAAAATCTAACTCACCTGATTCAATAAGATTGTTAATTTCCTGATAGGTTTTTTTCTGAATCAATTCAATCTTGTGGTTTGTTCTAATTGAAAGATAATCAATCAGTTCTTTATAGTTAACAAATGTTTCCTTGGGTGAAATCATAGCAGAAATTGCTGCTTTGTATATATTCTCAGAGTTAGACTCACGCTGAGGAATGTTTTTATCTTTTAATTCGAAATTGATATTAATATGCTTGTTTTCTTCTTCTTTGCATCCCGAAAGAAAAATCATCAACAAACTTATCATTGCTAAAATTCTCATAAAAACAATTCCTCGATTTTATTATTATTCTCTCATTTCAAAAATAAGAAAATTCTATTCTTTCCAATAACACATTATTCAAGAAAAGACACGCTTTGAACTCTTTTCTGCTAAACCATTGATATAATTGCAGAAAAATATAAAGATATGATATTGTTATTACCACTTTTTTTTATTTTAAAGTTTTAGAAATTTAAAATCTATTTTAGTAAAATTAGCAGGATTTTTTTAAGTAAACTACCTGTTTTGCTTTATAGAGGAAATTTTGATTTAATATCAAAAATTGATCTGTTATTAAGGTGTATTTTATAAATCAGAGGTTAGGCAATAACCTACCTCTTTCAAAAGTCTGTTCTTCATGTCAACATACATACAGGGAAAATAAGCTCTACCTTCTAAGTGATCAAACTCACCCCAAGTAAATGTCTTTGCGATACCTTTGAATTTGTTTTCTTCCCCAAAAGGATGGCTTGTGTCAAAAATCATTTAACCGAATTGTTCATCTTTTCCTCTGTACTTACTTTTGTTTTTAACATCACACTTTGATGATAAGTTAATAGATGAGGAGGAAAAGATAAAAAGAAGAGCGAGAATTAATACTGAGTTGAACATAAAACCCTTGATATTAATTATAAAGTTTTTGCAGAAAATCTGCCTATCTATATTAAAAATTTATATCAAAGTATTTGTTCAAATCAGAATAAATTTATAATAAATTTTTTAAAATAAAAAAATATTTTGGTCTTTATCAAATTATTTTTTTTCTAAATTATTTATTTCAAAATTTTCTTAAGGAAATGATTCAAAGAGCTAACATTTAGAGCTATCAGTGTACTTTTATCCATCTTCAAATTAATAACAATAAAATTGAAGTGAATTGGAAAAATGCAACAGGAGTAGATGATATTACTAACCTTAACCAAATCCTTTTATTTCCAAATACCGCTTCGGATTACATTTGAAATTGATTTTGGTACAATTAACCCTTCGATTTACCCTAGGGTTGATATAGAAGTGTCTGAAATTATGATCAACAACCTGCTGGGGGAATGTGTGATGACAGTAGGTGCACATTGCAGTGTGCACCTCCAACTTACTGTAAATTATTTTTATTAAAAAATTTTTGAAAAATGAATAATGTATTTAATTTTTTTTTATTTTAGGATAAGTTATTAAGATGAGTATATTGTTTTCTTTTTAAATAGATCTTATATTAAAAAGGAGATACTTTATGAAATCATTTTATTCACTCACTTTAAGTTTTTTGTTCTCTTTTTTATCTAACTTACAAAGGTACAATCGAATAATAAAAATCTTCCTTTGTGCGATTCTTTTTGTTTTTTTTAACCTAAATTTATTTTGTGCAAAAAACATTATTTTGCAAAGGGGCAATCAATCCTTTGCATACGAGACTTTAAGCGAAGCAATCAACAATGCAAACAATGGTGACTTTCTATACTTGCCACCGGGAAATTTTGACGTCACAGGTATCCAAATCAAAAAAGGAATTCACATTATTGGTGCAGGTTATCATCCACAGACTACCGGAGCAACAGGACAAACAAATATTTCGGGCGATTTGGTAATCGTTAAAGGTGCAGAATGGCTTTCTATTGTTTTAAGCTATCTCTTGCGTGAAGTCAAAAATGATATTCTCCAGCCATTTAATAAAGACAAAGCAGAATCAGAAGTTGAGGCTTTTATAAAGAATCTGCCTATTTCATTCTTAAATGATTTGAGGGAATGTGCAACGGATTTTTTTTCAGGTATCGGGAAGAAACCTCTTATCTTGGCGAACTTGCAAGGCGAAAAGAAGCGCAGCGGAATAGAAATATTATTACCGATTTTGCAGAAGACTATGTAAGGGAACTCGAATCAAGGCGATTAATTGAAGAGCAGGAGAAAATAGAAAACTGTTTCAAAGATGGAGAGCTTCGGAAAAGGGTTGCTTATGCTAATATTGATATATGGTATTTGCCTTCTCTGACAAAAAACGATATAACAAAATTTGAAGAAGTAAGGAAAGCATTGTTTGTAGATGCAATAACTAGTTTGGAAATACTAATACAATCAAGCATTTGAAAAAAATTATAAAATGTAATAACTTAATTTAAAATGATCTTAAGAGTATTTGTTATTTTTTTATTCTTTATATTTATAAAATATATACCTTTTTCCATATTATTTCCATCCCACAAGATATAACCGCTATAATTAGAAATTTTTTCAAATGTAATATCGCCATTTCCAGCAACTTTTATCCCATTAATATTAAATATTGTAATTATAAAATCATCTGGATTGGAATTTAAATCCCAGTAGACTAAAGCACGTACATAGCCATGGGATGGAAGTGGGAAAGGAGGACAAAAATACAAATAAGTATCTAATTCTATTTTTGGAGTTTCAATTACAGATGTTGCATTAGATAAATCTATCCAATATAAAGATTTTGGACGCAAACTGTCTTCATACCATGCATAAAATTCATTATTAAATTTACTAAAAGTTCTATAAATTTTACCTTTTGAAGGTAAAAGATGATATTGAGACTTTGAAAAATCATATATATTACTAATATAAAATAATGTGTCACTATTTGCTAAATAAATATAATTGCTGTCGCTACAAATGGCTAAATATTCTTCAAAATATAATTTATTATTGTATAAATAGCTATTTGCTTTGCAAGTGTATAAAGATTTTAAGAGCCTATTATTTAAATCAATTACATCGATAGTAATAACTGAATCTATCTTAGATACACTTACTATAAATAAATATAGTATTTTTTTAAAAGATATTTCTTTATAAAATAATAAACTATCCAGTTTTGAATATTTTTTTATTATTTCCCAATTTTTCCCTTTATCAGAAGTATATTTAATTTCATTTGTAGTATCGGATGTATTTATGCCATAGAAAAGGTAGGTATTGGTATCTTTAGAAAAAAAATAATTAACAACAAAATTAGAATCAATAAATGTACACAAATTTTCAATATCACTACTGATTGTATTAGTAAATGAATAACTTTTAATACCAAGAGTATTTACTGAATATACAAAATTATTACCGACTTTCTGAATATTGGGTATCCTTGTACTTAAAGGGTTGTTGTTACTGGGAATATCAAGATATTTGAATTTGAAGGTCTTACCTAAATCGTTAGAAATGAAAGCACCTTTGTCTTTGAAAGTGTACCAATTATTAGAACCAATAAAATATATTTTTTGTTTGTCAGAATCTATATAATTAAATAAATAACCTAATGGTTTTTTAAAATCATTAAAAAAATAATTAGTTGTATCAAGTGTTGGAAAAAATGTAATTCCTTTATCTTTAGATAAATATATATATGAAACTGAGACACCATTGGATTGCTTTGCAACAAACATAAATGTTGAATCATTAATTCTATCAGGGATAGTATATGGTGAAACAACGTTGTAATCCGAATAAAAACTTGTTGTTGAATCCATTAAGTTAATAACTAGTATAAAATTATTGTTGCCAACGAATATAGCCTTGTTGTTGTTAATTACAAAATCATTCACATATCTTTTAGAACTATTTTGAGTATTTATTATGTCTAGAACTTTATTTGCTGAATCGGGATAATTTGACTGAAATAACTGTATTTGTAGTTTATCTGACAACCACCATCCAATATTATAAAAAAATAGTTTACCGTCAAATAATTTGAATTGAGCGAAGTAACTATTGGATACTTCTTGAATCAATTCCCAATTTTTAAAATCATTCGTTTTATATATTTTATTCTCTAAATTAAAATATAAATAAAGGGAATCTGTAAAAATTTGATAGCTGCTATAACAATTTTGACATAATCCAAACTTACTGGGAATAATTGTGTCAATTAAATCAAAATTATCATTAAACATTAGTAAAATTGTGCTATTAGCGATATTATCTTTATTTATTGAATCGGCAACAGCAATGAATTTTCCATTTAAATATGCAATTGAATTTCTATAAAGTCTATTATTTGGGTTCCAGTTTAACCAGACCGGATTGTAAAATAAGTTATAACTATTTTTTATTTTTAAATTATTGTCAAGCAACATTAATTGATGTTTTGCTCTTACAAAATATCCTTCTGAATATTTAATAATTGCGAAGACAGAATCGCTAATAAAAGATGTTACTTTCCATGTTTTTCCATTATCAGTAGAAATCGCATAATCTCCACAATCGTTAAATGAATATATTGTCTTTTTCGTTAAAAATACTTTAACGACATTTCCTCTATCAAATAGAGATACTTTATCCCAACTAATTGAATTGTTGTAGCTTATCAGCATTGAACCGCTTGTACCATATGCTGCGAGAACATCACCCTGTGCTTCTATAGAATAAAAGGATAAAGATAATGGGGTAAATTTAAAATCTACCCCAAATAAATTATAACAATAAAAATTAAATACAACTAAAAATAAAATAAAAA